>Ga0209671_1004124_pt1 | contig 14258 bp, 7 predicted proteins | sample WorMetHERISLAND2_2_FD_187401 | JGI IMG/M metagenome (GOLD analysis project Ga0209671, IMG submission 187401) | Marine gutless worms symbiont microbial communities from Max Planck institute for Marine Microbiology, Germany - Olavius geniculatus... | ecosystem: Host-associated > Annelida >... | reverse complement strand
ATTACACTTTACTTAACAATTAAAGTGTAATTGTGTTAAAAAATGACGAAGTTATAGACTTTTTAACATAACCGCCTACCGATTTTTCAGCATTAAAATGTTCAAGCTGAAAATGCTATTTAATTTTTTAAAAAACCGATTACCACGTTACTGCCGATGACGTCACAGTCACGATTTGATAAACGGTGATTTATTTTGTTTTTAAATTATTACTTAATTATCGTTCTTTTGAACCAATCGCCGGCTGCCAACCGGGTTCGTCTTCCAGCAGGACGGCGCGTCAGCTCACTTAGCGCGCAGCACACGGAAAGGGCTGCGGGCCAACAGTCCAGATTTCATCACAAAGGACCAGTGGTCTTCATAATTGCCGAAATAAACCCAATGGACTATCACGTATGGGATGCAATGTTGGAGGCTTACTCCAAGCTTAAAACAAAGCCGAAAACAATCGCCGAAGTCAAGGAAGCGCTTCAGGTTATCTGTTGCAACCTGCCATAAGGACCGATTGACAAGGCTGTGAAAGACTTCTCAAATTAAGCGACTGAAAGCTTGTGTTGGAGCTTGGAGCTGGCGGTGGACACTTTGGTCATTCACACTGACAATAAAATTCTGGCATCTAATCATTAGTTAATTGTGTTTTTTCAACGATGTTATTGCATTAGTGTAATGGCTTAAACATTTTAATGCTGAAAAATCGGTAAGCGGTCATGTTAAAAAGTCTATAACTTCGTCGTTTTTCAACAGAATCACATTTTGTTTGGCAGTTAAATGTAAAAGGTTTTATTAAATTAAACTATAAAATTTCAAATTAAAATTTTATACGGTTGCTGAGAAAACAACAACAAAATTTAGGGGGCTACTTTTTTGCCGCACCTTGTGTTTATGTGAACAACTAGACCGCAAAAAGAATGATTGAGAATTTGAGATGGTTCAATATTTAGGCTTACATCGTGAGTTCGAAAACATAGACCACACTACAGCGAAACATGAGATTCACTGAATTCTTTTCAGTGGAACACTCTGCGCGGAAAATTTGTAACAAAGTGGTCATTCCGGCTACCTGATTGACAAGTCTGTCATCTCTGGCTGCGGCAACGATGTGGAATATCGGCAAAGTATAAGCGCTCACTTCGTTACCCAGAAAGCGAGACCCCTTTACCGTCATATCTGACAGGAATCGCTGTGGCCTGCAGCATACTGTACACAATTAGGCCTATTGTCTCCCACATAAGCCGCGTAGTGTTCGAAGGACATCCTATCAGCGTCAGCACATCATCGCTGTTATACTGCCGATAAAAATAGCCGTATTCGTCCTGCATGGTCGTGATTCTGACAAGCTCGAGGTCGGATCCAGTGTCACGGACGCCTATTAGTACTCGACGCCCTGAGCCGCTATAAGTGGAACTGCAACGCGCCAAGTGCGTCCGTTTTGGCGCTTGTAGGCATAGGCTTACGGCTTGTACCAGGGACTACTCGATAATAGCTAGAATAAAGGTCTCCTTGGCTTGTACGTACGTAACCTCCATGAGTCCAGCTAGAATTATGGTTCCTAACTTTTTATCACTTATACCCCGTTTACACGATCGAGCAAACATCGAGCTGGCTTGTCCAGCAACCATATAGCCAGCTGGTCGAGCCAGCTCGTCGAGCCAGCTTGATCGTGTAAACGGGGTATTACTCAATAATAGGCTGCATTACGGGTTTTGCCCGTCTGTCCGTTCGTCAGTCTGTCCGTCTGTACTCTATCGGTTCCGTACAGACTTTTAACTCGAAAACAAAGGCTATAGAAAAACCGAAATTGATTTACTGTAAGCGTTTGATTCTCGACGAATATTGTACGTTCTGTTGCTGCAGACTTCTAATTTGTTGCTAATTTGTTGTGCAGCATGTTGTACGACAAATCTGCAATAAATCGAAGTCTGTAGAATTTGGGCTTTTGCATCTGTGCGCGGTTTCTCTGCTATGCTTTTGATCGCCAAGTTTTTGGTGATGGGTCGTCCGTGGAATTGTCGTAGCTTATGTGTGATTCGATCTTGACGTCATCAGCAGAAACGCGTCATCTTCATGCACTCTCCACCGTTTAATTGGATTTATCGACTCGACCAGTAACCCGGACAGTTTTCTGACAGCAAATTTGGCCCTGGTGTACAGCGGCAGGAAAAAAAACGAATCGTAGAAACTTTATACAGGTACAAAGCGCGATGCGTATCTGTGGTCTGACAATGTCAGCTGGTGTCTTGCTAACTACTAGGATATATACTCTGTTAGCTACTCTGTTGCAACTTTTTTTAATGAAATTTATTTGAGTTTTAAACCATGTGCAAAAAGACAGGTTTTGGAGATTTTGTCTCTATTCGCTTTACATTTGCGATAGCAGGGAATGCAGCGGCAACGACGACAACGACGACGGCAACTTGCCGTATTTGACAGTATATAGTGCGATACGCTAATACACAAAGTCAGACGTAAAAAAATACAATGCAATAAAAACGAACAACTGTTTGTTCGAGTGACAAATGGCAGCAGTTGATGCATGTCTGACTGTCGAATGCAGGGGTGCTGCATGTCGTGTTTGCCGTCGGGGCTGCATATGCGACTTTTTTCTTACTTTACGAGTATAATGTGTAATATCTGAAGAGATACGACTAGATACAGGATGGCAGTCTTGCGACAGTAGCTGTGACGCTGTTTATCTATAGCCGTGGCTGTCGTGACTGTGTCGACATTATTGCTCGCTCCGTTGTAACGTATTTTCTGCGCCGAAGATTCTCTGTCACAGCTTTTCTTCACTAGGTCCTATAGCTGCTCGTTGACGTTGATAGGGGTTTCTGGTGCACGTAGTGACGAAAGCCATTTCATCAAGAGTATTTTTGTGAAAAAGCAATGACATTATTACTTGGATGACTACCTACTAAAAACATTTTTTACATTTCAGAGTAGGCCTACTAATGTAGGCCCTATATAATGTTACGCAGAGCATTGGGGGTATTTAGGCGTTGATACGCTGTATAAATTCATGCTTTCCGCTTAGTTATTAACTTACTTATTAACTTGCTTTCTTACTGTCGCAGACGCAAATGTATTCGATTCTATGCAAGCGTTATAATGTGGCCTGATGCCGATGCAGGAGATGAACCATAAAGACCACTGACGATCTTCGATTACAATCATTTGAAATTAGAGCATTATGCATGCGAGTATCGAACAAACGGACGACAGAGAAAACAAAACAACAAATTCGTGTGTCTCGGAGTATAACTTAGGCATGCAGGTGTCAACTGTCAACAGCAGTTTACTAGCGTCCGTACCTCTGTACATCAGATTAGTTCATCGAATTGGCGGCAGGTCTCCCTCCAATAGGTTGTTGCTCCGCATTATGGCGTTTCGACGAAGGCCGAAATGAATTTATGGACCGAGCCGTGCCGAGGTTTACGACAAGTGCGGCATTAAGGAGGCAAAACAAGGAGGCAGTTTTGTTGAGCGGTTACGTGCGTGCGTGGTTAGTTCGACTCAAACGAGGCGATGTTACGTTACGTTACGTTACGATTCTCTGCTGTTCCTGCGCTAGACACGACAAATAGCGATCGTACCGGCAACTGTGCTCCGGGGACTTGTTAACACTTCACACTCGACCGACCTGGCTGTAGTACATACTGCGTTCTTGAGCCGTTCCATAGGCTGCCACCGAGTCTTTCGTCTCGACGTCAGACTTTCTTGTAAATCTTTACTCCAGCGAACTCGTGTGAACTACGGTACTTTTCTTAGCATTCAGTGTTGCGTGCACGCATGCATTAACTGCCAAGTTTATGCGAAAACTTAATATAAACGTATGGCTTATGGTTTATGCGTTTTTACGCGCGAGAGCTGCATAGCTATAGCGCGTATTAGCTACCGTAATTTTGTCTGTATGTCTATCCGTCTGTCTGTCCGTCTGTCTGTCACGACTCGGTACCGATTCAAGCCCATTTGAGATAGAAACTTCTGGGTTTCAGCATATAATAGCCTGGAGTCTCTAGTATTTTGCGACAAAATTTGATGCCGCTGGATCATGGGGGTCCCACGAACGAGTGAGCGAATGAGAGGCTCCCCCTTAAAAAGACGTTAATTTACAGATATTGGCTCGTTTAGCGTGAAAATGATTACAGATATGCACATACATGCTGCTCATCATAAAAAGCACTGGCGATGAGCTTTTTAATAATGTCAACATCGATGGCCTTAAATGACCTTGAACCCCCAAATAAGGGGTTTTAGTAAATTTTTCGCGATTTTGCGATACACATTTTCGAATTGAATTGCACCAAAACGTCTGGATATAGCCCAAGACAATTTGCATATAAAATTTTCGCCATTGAATGTAGATTTTAGCAGTCTAAGTTGCGACTTCTTTACGTTTAAGGAGGTCTGCGCACGCGGGTGTCAAATAGGGGTACCCTCTTAAAAAGTGGTTAATTTTCCCCTATTTATTTATTTGTTTATCGTGAAAACAATTGCAGAGAAACGCAGACATGTTGCGTATCATAACAAGCATTAATGACGTGCGTTTTAATGGTATCAACATCGATGACTTTGAATGACCTTGAACCCCCAAAATAAGGGTTTTAGTGATTAGTTTGCGATTTTCGGCTGCAAAAGAGTGAATTGCGACGAAACGGATGGAGATAGACCAAGATCACATGCAACCAGGAACTGCTATAGGCTCTCGCGGGTCTCATGAGCATTGGCTCAGATTTCTTGTAGTTTTTGACTACGTCGAGCCGACTTAAATAAGCTAATCTGTGGTGTGTGGTATATGCTGTCATGCGCATTTACCTCCAGTCTTTCCGGTGTCGAAACCGGCACCCTGGCGCTATGTAATACCCCGTTTACACGATCGAGTAAACATCGAACTGGCTCGTCCAGCTAACATTATAGCAGCTCGTCGAGCCAGCTTGATCGTGTAAACGGGATATAAAAGTGCATGCGTATAGAGCGGCAGAAATGAAAAGAAATAGAATAAAAGCCGCGCGCTCTGGGTTTCACTTCATTGCATCTCTGTCGCTGTGTACGCATCTTAAGATAGATTATTAGTCGGCTTATCTTAATAATACGCCACGCCTCTAGTAACAAATACCGACATTCTATGAAATGAAAATGCACTTTTTGTACACGTTACATTGTGTGACTTCTCGTTATTTTGTGCAGATGTCATTATTGTCAGTTTTAGAATGACTGAAATCGTGTGCAGTTTTGATGCCACGAATGGCACATTTGTTTTATGGATGTTGTCACAATATAGGCCTATTTTTCATGCCACTACAGCACTCTTGCAGTACTGTAGCACCAGGGTCCGTTGGGTCGTTTTTTCTGCAATTCTACTTACTTGTCTGTACATCATGACAAGCTTAATTACGATTTCAGTAGGTCGGCGTGACTTAGCCGTGCGTCTTTTAAGCTTACCCGTACCGGTCATCTCATCTCCATCTACTTGTCCACATTCCACGACTTAGACTTGTCGTAAACTTGTTGGACAACAAGTGGTCAGGATGGATGTTGTGAATTATTTTGTTTTCTGTGAACTGTAGTTCTGCCTATCTTGTTTTATTCCACGGAACTGAAGCATTCGCATTGTTTATCACTAGCTAGCACTAGTCTATATATCGGCAGTGGTCTAACGGGTTGATAACTTTACGGCTGCACTTGGGTGTGACCAAACGAATGGCATTGACCAGGGCTACACGAGAGACCGTCGATGACAGTGGATTAAGTCTGTTAAACCACTGTATGGAATGTATAGTACTCATTTATCCTACCACAGACAGTGGTTTATCATACACGTGTAGGCCTGTGGTGGGATTGGGACTAAGACTGGCTGCTGCGGTAGCTAAAGTTGATAGCCCGGAAGGGATAGAAGGTTGAGTGCACTGGCATAGATGATAGTGACCAAGCGAACGACAGTTTAGGTTACACGACCGACCGTCGGCAGCCGTGGAATAAATGTCGGTTAAACAACTGTCTGGCGTGTATACCGGTAATACTCATTTTATTCTACCCCAGACCGTGGATTATCATACACACACATTATATTATTTCTTGCAGAATTTCTATTTGCTGTCGACTTGTCGTAGGCCTAGTACACCTTGTCGTTCGGCGTGCTGTAGAACAAACCGACAACAAGTTGAAGTACGGTGGAATCTGTGTTTGAAGGATGCTAGGACAGTAAGGGCTGATGGAGAAGCTCTTGCTGTGATTGATTGGGGAAGACGGCGCATTGCTGGTTCTGACAATGAACCGCGTTGCTCACTAAATCCAGCGACCTGCTATTTGTTGTTGTCACGCAGCTGTTCGCACTGTCACACGGACGCATTTTCGGATTCAACCGCGACCAGAGGATCATGGGCTAACAGACGGGAACGTCAGTTTTCTGTGACTCCATACGGTTTGAGAGCGTTTTTGATTATGGCCGTCGAAAGAGAGGGGAAAAGAAGTTTTCGCAGGCCCGCGACGTTTTGAGGGTCCCGCCATCGCGCAGAAATACATTTGCTATATTTGGCAGCAAAACTGATCATTTGAATTGAGCTTACGTCAATCGTCAGTTATCTTGCGACGATTTTTCCACAAATCTGACTATATCTTGAATGGATAGAAATATTCAGTATTTTAGCCCACTCTCCAAACACCACCCCATTTAGGGCCCCACGAAAATGTTTCCCGGGGTCCCGCTGTGGCTCACGTTAAGACTATTTTATTGCAGATAATCAGTGAAAGTTGAAACTTAACGTCTGCATAGACTAAGATGCATACAGAGCGAACGCAATGAACTGAACTTAACTCCAGTTTGTTGCGTTTGTTTTCCGTTCAGGTCAGTTTATTTCTGGAAATTCTGTCCCTCTATACACGCCTTCGGTGTTAGGGCCAGGGCTGGAGTTAGGTTTAATGTTAAGGTTTGTTAATTACACTTCACGCAATCAGGCTCTTATTTGGTGAAAATACATTCCCGGTTACGAGTAGACTGACCTAGGAGCGACAAGTGCTCGTTCTAGTCTATTCGAGGTTTAGACAGTTCGTATACAGTTCGCCGTTTCTAAGCTTCTGTCGACAAATTGAATGTGGAGACAGCTAATGCGCTCCGTTTTTTTCCGTACAGTGGCGATGCTCTTGAGGCAAATATGTGTCACGTACGTAAACGGAGAAAGATCAAACTATAGAAGCGACCAAATATCTCAAACGTCCGCCGAAAATGATGCTGTCACGTGGCCAATGCGAAGGACTTACTACGGGGGCTAATGGTAAAAAATTGATAAAGAAGCGTGCAGAGTAAACAAAAGAATTTGGATCCCAATCAGAATCTAATCCCTTCTTCCTTGGGCCATGTCAAACCCTACTACAAAAAAATTCGTCAAAGTTCGTTCATAATTTTGGAGTAACCTTGCTGATAAAAAATGACCCCAAAAATAACCCCCTTACCGTTTCACTTAGAAGAAAGCGATAAATTAATTGATGAATCACAAAATGTAAAGAGTGTTTAAACTTATAGCGTCACTTTCGCACGTTGTATTCAAAAAAGGAAAAGAAAATCAAAAGTTGTCATTCCTTGAAGAAGTCAACGTAGAACTGATGTTTATGGTGCTTTCAAGTCGCCAAAAGCAGCTTCCGTACGTAAAGGCTGCCAATTAATAGGCCTATACCTATGTTTGCACAAATTATTACTAACTTCGAATAGTAGGCTCTAGTAGATTTTGTTCTACAACACGTTGTATGTTGCAGATTTACAACGAATCCATACCAGAAATTCACAGGAGTTGTTGCAAAAAACAATAAGTTGCAACTGATAACTTACAGTGAGTCCAATTGCACGGCAAATCGAACTATCGAAAAGCTCATGAAGTAAACTATAAGAAAAAAAGGAACATAACATTCTTTTCAAGCCATAATTAGGCTTAGGGGCGGTTTTGAACTTAGCTAAAGACCAGTTTACACTGCGAGACCACGGATACTGTACTATTGCATTGCTGGCGCTCAGCCTAGTTTTCGCTGGTACTCATTGCGTCTACCCCGGAGAGATGGCCAGACTGATTTGATCTTGGTACGTCGATGAAATATTCACCGACAATATGTTTCCCTAAGTGCCGCGATGATGATGACAAAGACGCTGATGATATTAATGTAACTGTCGATAAAGACGGTATGGCAACAACGCCGGTGCTATACGAAGGCGCTGTCGTTAGCTGGCGGGCAACAAGTTTGCTTTACGATTGTTCTGCGATTTCAATTCCCACTTCAAGTTAACAGTCTTCTTGGTCAAGGCCTCAGTGCATGGTAGCAAATATAACGCAGTGGCATCTCAGTGTATTAACGTATACTCGCTTGTGGCAAAACGAACAAGCTCCCCCCTTTTCACTGTACGGAAGATAATCATTGCCAATTATAATGATGATAAATTCTTTAGTCGCGTCTTCAAGAATTTAAACAACATATAACTCCACTGTGAGAGATGCACTTCTAATGCGGTGACTTAAATTATATCCTAATACTATATAAACAGTTGTAAATCACATTTGCTAAGTACAGCCCCAAACAAACAACCGCCACATATCTTCATTTGTTGGTTTTGCTTGAAGTGCGAAATGAAAGTTAAAAATGCAGTAGCGCATAACATTAAAACTTGTAGAATTTGTAAATAGCTCGAGAGAAAATCGCTCTACATGCATTACGAAGCGCATAAATCGACTTAAGGTACCCGTCATTTTAGTTGTTGCCTGATCTGGATTTTTTCCTACAGAAAGTGGTTCATTTTCAAGAGGGTATTTTGTCTGGGATTCGGCCAGTGTATGGCTCTATAGGCCGATGCTCTATTTACCTATCCACGGAGAGCCATTGCGAATGGTCTATCCGCACATAGTGACCACAACACCGTGTGTGACCGTTGCTTATCCGTCCAGTGAAATCTCTTACTTGTACAAAAAAACAAACAACCGTCACTTATCTTCATTATCGACGTCGTAATCGGCGATTTACTCGTTTACAAAATCGTTTTATTTGTTTCTTTGCTTAATGTGTTTCGGTAGCAATTAACACAATATTACCAACCGAAACGAGAGTCGCCCTGTAATAAAATTACTACTAACAACTAAAACTTCAAACATGGAGCAGGAAACAGCGGATAAAACTAAAAAAAGAAATGTCAGTCCAGTGTCGACGAATTATGTGGCCGTCCGCCTAAAGATGCGCAACCCTGACCTTTTTGAACTGACAACTAACACACCGATTACTCCTGCTGTGGAGAACGTTTACATCCGTTTTGTTTTTACTACGTTATTTCTAGTTAGTACTCGCACAAGATGGACAGAAAGACGCCAGACGCGCCTATTAAACGGCCGTAAATAAAATACGTTAACTAACTTTTGAAAACTGGCGCAAACATTCGGATAAAACGCGCGGGACGTTTTTTGTCTCTATTCAAGAGCGATCATGACGTCTTCGTTCCGCTGTTTAGTTCAGCTCGGGGAAAGATTTGGCTTCTGGGCTATACTCTGTAGGATCGATATGTTTCTAATCACTGCTGCTTGCAGTGCGTGCTGCCTACCCGGCCATTCAGTCGCAGTGGAACGGAGACGGGACAGCAGCCACATCGAATTAATTGCTCGATTTAACATTGTCCCGAATACGAAACGCTTCGGATTCGCTTTGTGTGTTCTGTATGCATTTGATGGTTGTCGCAGAAACGGTTCGAGACAATAGAATTCCAGCGATCCGTCGCTCGTGCGTCCGTTGCACGGCAGATTCAGTCGCATACTCGCTCGTCGGTATGCTTGGAATCCGCTTGTCATGTATTGTAAACGTCTTCCTTTAATGCAAACTGCCTCAACAGTGGTTGTCTGCAACAACGAAACAACGAAATCGATTTCTTTCCGAAACTCCAAGTTCTATTCACAGATAGAACGTGCGAGATCTCGAATAGTTTCGTATCATTTTCGTTTGGTTTGTAACCGGCAAAAAGGTCAGCCCAGAACCGACATGGTCTGCGGCCATCCGCCCAAAACGTTTGAGTTGAAAATTGGCACGCCAGTTACACATACCCTATTAAATGTTCACATAAATTCTGGCTTTTCTATGCTTCTTTATTTTCGATTTAACAAACCGTACGGGACAAAACAGGCAAACTCGTAGTGTGGATGGCCGCATAATTATTACGGCAAAATCTGATATGTATTTTTGTTTGTTTTAATATACCATCTTTTGCTGTAGCCTGCGCAGCGCGTTTACTTGTTACGCTTGCATGACGCACATATTTCTAAATAGTTATTCATTTTCTAGTATTTTCTGGCTTGTTCCAGCGTTTTCGGTGGTCGCATGGGGTTGACAGTTGTGCGGCAAGTGGGCAGCGTTTATATTTGATCTCTCACCATACGACTTAATCGTTTACGTAACATTTTCGGGTGATTGATAGCGCCATCAGAACTGCGCTGTGAGTTTTGACGTTCAATGGATGTGACGTCCGGGCGGGCGCAAGGGAGGAAGCTGTCCCCATTTTTGGTTTAGCAAGAAGACGCGTCCCCCGCTATTTTACTAAAAAAAATCTATGTAAAAATTGCTAGCGGTTTCGTTTGCTAACTTACCGGAATATGTGACCTTTGTTTCTCTGCCTGTTATTGTTTGCAATCTTATTTTACAATAGTTTTCACAGTTGAGAAAATTACACATTTTGGCTAAAGTAATTTTTAATTTATCATGATGCGTAGTTATTCCGTCGTATTTCTGTACCCATTCAAGGTTTTAAAACAGCGTGCGAAACATGCAAGAATTGAAACAAGATTTCGTTTCACGTACGTCACTCAGTTTCAGGAGTCCACCCACTTTTCTTTAGGATTACGTACACAGCCCGCCTGCTGGCGTCCATTTAAAAGTGAGCACTGCAAATCAATTCCAGCGTTTCGTCGCCGCATAATTCCCAATTTGTTCCTGATCTCGTGGTACTGCTCTCGTAGCGAAGCAGGCTGCAGATTCCCGCATGCGGCGAGTCGTCACTCGGATATTTTGTGATTTGACGTAGTAAATCGTGGGTTTAACGTCGACTGCTCACACACTGCCGCCACTCACGCTATGACTGTGTGCTCGCCGTCGGCTTGGCTCGTCGTAACTGGCGGCAGGGCCGACAGACATACGACGTGTCGAGATCAGAAGTCGCGTCGTTTTTATTACAACCTCTTCCGACGCCGACCAGATTACGTTCTTCAGACTCCGTCGGCGTGTATCCGGGATAACTCAAAAACTGATGGACGGATTTTTATGTCATACTTTAGAAAGGTCTGATGTGACTCGAGAAAGATTGAATTTTAATGGCAATAAGGAAGAGGATTCTTTTGTAGATCTTGGATCATGCGTGGCATTCTTTACCGTTAGGCAATAGAGCGTAAGTTGGCACTCTGTTGTGTTCGCCAGATGCCAGCATGATTTTCGGCGAAGGTTTGAGATATGTGATTGTTTCTTGTTTGAAATACTTTTGGCCCGACGGCCGAAAGTACACCCACAGTCCCACAAAACAATAACGTACAACTCACAAACGACGTCTGTCACTGCTGACTTTAAACGAGAGGTGCACACGCGCCGTTACAATGACGTACAGGGTGGGCCATAAAAAACCGGACCTGTTTGAGCGTTGATAACTCAGCGATGGTTACCCGTAGAAAGGCGTGTTATATGTCAAAAGTTTTAGAATGTTGTAGACAAAAAGGGTCGAACTTGAATAGCAAATCATTTAAATATTCTTTGCCTAATTTGCCTAAATTATCATTACCCTTAGTTGGCATGGAACAGCGATATGTCATGATCTCGCCGTTCGATTTCTCATCAGTTCATGTCCTATACGATTCCGGCGATTTATGCATCAGGCCCGAACTCCAACACTTCGATTTGTCGATTTTATACAGCAAGTCGTGCAACAAACTGTACAACGTTTTGAACTTTTGACACGTCAAACTGCTAGGGATATGCTGCATGGGCTCGTGCTAATCACCAGGGGCAGTAGGTAGACGATAATAAATAAGTAGGCCCCTACTTCCAAAATGCAAATGCACATCTGCAGAGAAAGGAAATACACAATGCACTGAAATACATATAGAAGAATGATATACATATATATTGTATCAAAAATAAATATTATTTAAAAGGTAAAAAGGTCGGAATATAGTTCTTTAGAAGTTGAACCTCTCACAGAGCTACGGAGCGTCACCTGCCATATGAAATCACACAGTGTTACCTACACCCGACACAAGTAAACGCACCCCGCTTTAACCCCAGCCAGATAGGCCGGTACTCGATTTACTTACCCCGGAACTATGGAAGGCTGAGTTGACCTAGGCGGCTAGTTACCTGCCCGAAGGCAGTCACCCATCACAGTACTAACCGGGCTCGGCGTACAGTAACTTCGTTGATCGAATGAAACGCGTTACCGTTACGCCAGGCCATCACCTAATTAGTATAACTATGTTAGTTTATTTCAGTTTGTGTGGGTTTGTTGTACAATTTGTTGTGGTTGTGTTGTACAGCGGTTGTACAGTTAGTCGAAGGCTAAGTGTGGCGTGGGGTTTAGTCTATGTGTTTGTGTCTGTCCCGCCACGGTAGAAGCCCTGACCGATCACAAAGCATCGGAAGCTTAGCGTGTGTGTGTTTTATGGTTCGGTTTTATGATCGTGATTGCGGCGGCTTCAACTGACTGACTGCGTGTGCACATAGCAGGCCGGACTGACAGACAACCAGTGTGCGCTCAGCCGTGCGTCGACTCGTAGTCAAGGCAACGCGCACTTGCGTCGCCATGGCAACGGCACGCTCGACCAATCACGCACGTCCGGCAGTGATGTTTTTAATCTTTTATGATGTTTATGATCACGCACAAAAAAAAATCAAAAGCAAGTGACAATAGTCGTCGATAGTCCTATCAAAATAATAAAAGTCACAACGTTTACCTATCTTTCATCACTCTGCTAACACACTGTCTGCACTGTTATAACCGCCCACAGTTTCGTTCCAGTCAAGAGTGACGACTGAAACACGTCTCGCCTCTGTTTATGATACTCACGTTTCAGGCAAAACACGCCGTCGATCACAGGCATGAATTAAATAGCCTTCGGTTCAGCATGGTAGTTTATCATGTCTCATTGCACTCGCATAGTACCGGTACGCTCTAGATCGCGATGAAACGTATACGCTCACAGCCAGAGTTCGAGTTAATGCATGAGAGCGTTCTGCTTCCGGTAAACTGTGAAACATTGGAACAAATCCACTGTTGTTGTGACTACTTTTTGCCATAACATCACGTAACTTCTCGATGTACGGTAAATTACGGTACATAATTATAACTATCTGCACTGTTTGTGGACTTGCTGCAGCACAAACTGAAATTGTTGCGGATTGGTTGCATAGTGTGTGATGCGAAAAAATCAAAGAAAAAATCGATCAATTAATCAATCAATCAATCAATCGGAGAAGCTTTAGTAGCAGAGCTAGTTCAAGATTAAAACTGTGACTGTATAAATAGACCTAGACGATGTGTCTGCAGTATGACTTTTGACAGAACGTTGAGAGTGACCGAGCTGTTGTAAGCGAGTGGAGATGGTGCTTCTGGGATCATACGATCAAGCCAGCGCGATGCGGTCGATTTGGTGCTGCGACGGAGGCATTTGTGTACTTGGCGACGCCGCTTAGACTGCACTCACTCGACCGTGTGATACGTGTGCTAGTTTGTTGTAACGATATAGGCCTACGTAAGCTTACATAAGCCATTAGCGTACAATCGCTAGATTGCATTAGCTCCTATACTTCGGGGCGCAGCATGGTACTCGATAAAAGGTGCACTTGACGCCAGTAGGCCCACTCAACAATGATGTCATTGGCGCTAAATGTCAGCAGAACGCTGATGCGAAAAGCCCACCGCTGCTAAGCTTGCGCTATACGATGCAAGTTTTTTCCGCGGCGTATTGTTTTGTACAGACTTCCTTTCATGAAAGCGACATTCTTACCTGGTTCAACGTGTAATATTTAGCGAACGAGACGTTTAACAACCTGTTATTGATTTAGCAAATTACAACCACTATTTGCCGATTTGCTGACGTTGCGGCAACCACTGTTGCGGTCTTCGCAACGATTTGCGGTCGCCGCTAGATTTTGGCACGGTACACAAATAACCCGGGAACATAGAAATTCTGGCTTGAAAACCGGCGGGGCGCTAGTCCTTCACCAGTCCTCACCCAGGCATAAAGGTAGCGGTCAACGGCTTCTTC
>Ga0209671_1004123_pt1 | contig 14260 bp, 12 predicted proteins | sample WorMetHERISLAND2_2_FD_187401 | JGI IMG/M metagenome (GOLD analysis project Ga0209671, IMG submission 187401) | Marine gutless worms symbiont microbial communities from Max Planck institute for Marine Microbiology, Germany - Olavius geniculatus... | ecosystem: Host-associated > Annelida >... | reverse complement strand
CACCTACTTAGTTTCGCAGTGTTGGATTTTGTAAGTTCTGAAATCTGGGTAACTTTCCAAAATTAGATACGGACCTTGAAACCTTTTTAACATTTTATGCGCATGTTTTATTTTTGACTTTGGATTCTCTAATAAGTAAACTCTGTCTACAACACAAAATTTTGGTTCTTTCACAGTGTATTTTGCATCGTGTGTTTTAGCAGTCTGTTTATGCGCTTCAATTTGATGTCGTCTCACAGTCTCACGCAAGATGCGTAATTTCGGTTCCATCTTTTCGTAATAAGTTTTCGCGTTTGTAGGTAAGGACGTCGGCGGTAATAATGTCTCATCAATTGGCAAACGTGGTTTCTGACCGAACACGACCTCGAAAGGAGTATAACCTATCTGCTTCAAAACTGATGTTCGGAAAGCGTGTCCTATTTCTGGCAATAGACTCGGCCAGTTGTCTACTGAGCCACAATGTGTTCTCAAACTATTCAAAATATTTTTATTGTAAGCCTCACATCTAGAATTTGTCTGTGGATGTCTGCTGGATGTAAAAACTTGATTCACACCCAACATTTTACACAAACTCTTCACTAATGTCGAACGGAAAGCAGCTCCCCGATCATAAATTAATGTTCGACAACCATACACCATAAAGATATTGTCATGGAGCAACTGGGCTGTCTCCTCTGCGAATGTGGATTTAGCTGGTAAAAGTACACTCCAGAGAGACAAAGAATCAATACAAACTAAGACATAGTTGTATTCTTTAGCCTTGCGAAGTTGCAGATGATCGATATGCCATTTTTCAAAGATAGTGGAGGGTGTGCTTAAGGATTTAAGTGGTGCTTTGAAAATAACACTACCTTTCCCAGTCTGACATTCCAAACAAGTTTTACACCACTCAAACACATCAGAATAAAGACCAACCCAGTAATATTTCTGTCGGATGGTATTGTATGTCTTCTCCAGTCCTGTATGAGAACGCTTGTCATGGTAAGATTGCAACAATAACTCACGCAAATGTCGTGGAACAACAAGTTGTTGCGTTACATCTTCACTACCTGTGCGTTTTCTCTGTCGTGGCAAATCCAGGTGATATAAAATATTGTCAATCACGGTGTATCTTTCTGCTTGGAAAATAATCTTTCTAGCAGCTGCATCGTCTCGTGGCAAAATGCCGTGACATAGATAATTAATTATCTGTCTGCAATCAGGACAATCAGCTTGCAATTCAGTCAAGTTATACGACGCTAAGCTGTCATCCTCATCATTCATGTCTGTAACCGTATTATCGTCATCAGCATCGTCTATGACGGTCTTATCGAAGGAGATTTCCCACACTTCGTTCGACCTAGGTTCTGTTACGTCACAATCATCGTCTTCATCCGGAAATGTAGTGACACTGCTTATCATATTGTCTAAAGCCTCTTCAGCTTCTTCTGTATCACTTGCAGATAACTCTGTACGACTTAAGCGGTCTGCTATGACATTCTTCTTCCCTTTGATATGTTCCACACGATAAGTATAAGAACTCCACACCAGGTTCCATCTGCCTAATCTGCTGGTTATATTTTTAACTGAATTTAGATACTTAAGTGCCAAATTATCCGTCCTGATTACAAATGGTTTTGGCGCTAAGAACTCGTGGAAATGCTGAACGCCAACTACTATTGCAAGCAATTCACGTTCACAGGAAGAATAGTTCTTTTCAGCGGCGTGTAAGCCTCGGCCGCCAAAACTTATGAAACGTTCTTTACCGTCCTTAATCATTGACAGATTAAATGATATTGAAATATTACTGGCATCGCATGTCAGAATAAATTCTTGGTCAAAATCTGGGAGCGCAAGAATAGGTGGATTGCAAAGCGCGTTTTTCAGCGTCTGGAAAGCTGTTTCTTCAGCTTCCGTCCACTGAAACTCTACGTCCTTCTGTAGAAGTCTGTATAACGGGTGGCAAATTTCAGAATAGCCTTTAATGTACCTGCGAAGGTAATTTGTCATGCCCAAGAAAGAACGAACGTCTTTTTGCTTTTTAGGTGTTGGATACGCTCGTATCGCAGCTGTTTTGTCAGGATCTGACCTGACACCCTCAGAACTGAAAATGAAACCCAAATATTTAACTGTGTGTTGAAAAAAATGACACTTTGATGGATGAAGTTTTAAGTTTCCTTGTCGGAATCTTTCAAAAACAATACGAAGATGTTCCAAATGCCTTTCTGAATTCTCTGAACAAGTCAATAGGTCATCAAGATAAATAATTAAAAAATTACCAATTTCACGTCTGAATAATTTATTCAAAACGAGGCTCATATAATATGGTGACTGTCGATGGCCCTGCGGCAATCGCAGATAACGATAAGCCCCTCTATGTGGGGTCACGAAGGTCGTTTGATAAGAACTTTTATCACTGACCTTGATTTGATGATACGCACTGCGAAGATCAATTAAGGACAATTTTCCCGCCTTATTTCGAGTAATTACGTCAATAATATCCTCTAATAAAGGCAATTCGTGGTATAACGGTTTGCTAACTTGATTCAGACGTCTCATATCTGAGCAAAATCTAGCACTGCCGTCTCGTTTCTTCACAATCACTATGGGAGAAGCGAACTGACTCCCATCACTCTCAGCTATAACACCACTCTCCAGGAGTTCGTCGAGCTGTGCATCTACTACTTTCCTCATGTCATCTGAGAGGCGGTACGGTCGACATCGGCTTGGCTTCGCGTTATCTTCTAAAAGCAATTCACACTTCATCACGTTACATTCTGTTATATCCTTAGCACTGTGAGCGAATATATCTCTAAACTTGTAAAGTAGATCTACAAATTGTGGAAATATTTCCGCTTCAATTTCTTGACTGTCATTCAATAAGTTTTTGGATTTTAAGTAATTTATCTTGTCAATCAGTGTGAACACGTCTTTATTTTCGCTACTAGTAAGCGTCGGCCTGTCTGCGGTGTGTATGTTTTTATTTTGCTGCGATGTGCTATCACTGTTGCTATGCGCCGTCTTAGTATAAGCTGTCTCTTGGCAATTTTCTTTCTGCGAATATTCGCTGCTGCTTTGCTGTCTGCCTTGCTGCGTGTGTTTGCTTTGCAGCTGTTTATGTGCGCGTGATTGATTCCGCAGCCTTCGCTCAGCGGCGTTATAACAGCCACAGAAATACCACGAAATATATTTTTCGGCTGCGTATCATAGTTAAATACGCGACGATTTAAACGTCCAGTCGGTGACTTATTTACTAACATACGTTTTACAGAAACCTTATTTAGTGTCAATTTTACATGTGGTTCTACAATGGCAGACGTCTGGAAATTAGACAAAGCGTTTTCAGCCATTTTCACTGGTATAAAAGCCTGTGATTTTGCAGGAATAATGACAAATTCAGTCGCTCGCAAAATAACACTATTTTCGTGTAAAGTCTGCAATGGCAAAAATATTCGTCCGTCGTAAAAAGAGACATAATTAGAACTCAAGTTAATATAACAACACGTCTTCTGCAAAAAATCCATTCCAAGCAAAACTTGGTGACCTAGATTTTCTACAATATGAAATTCATGCTGTACATTAAAGTTGCCTAAAGTTATTATTAATACTACTGAACCCAACACATTCAAATTTTCACCATCAGCTGCAAACAAAGGTTGAATGTGACTATTTGGGTTAGCATAAACGTTAAATTTTCTTGCTAATCTTGGAGATATACAGCAAATGCTAGCACCAGTATCCATGGCTTCCACTCAATAGCTCTCCTCGGCGAGGGACCCCAGTTTAAGACACCCCCTGTTCCACGTCTCATACCTCTGCAACAACGTGCAATATGTCCGAATTTCTGACAATTATAACACTGAACATTGTAAGCACGACAAAATTGTCGACCAAACTGATGATTACCTCCACAATTGCCACATGGCATGGTTGACATGCGTCCAGCTGACGAACCGCGCTGACGTTGGTAGTTGAAGAACCGTCCACATGATGACTGTGATGACTGTCAATACGTCCGTTGTGGAACATCGTCAGCGAACATCACCCGACGTCGTGCAGGCGACTGTCCACGTTGAGATGATGGACTGGGTGATCTTGAGACTTTTCTCAACTTCGGTTCTTTAGCGAGCTGATCAGTGAGTTTCCTGATCTCCTGGTTATTAGCCTCGGCGACAATCCTCGATGCGGCCAGCTCACCAATCATCCGGTCTACGTCAGTAGTCGTAGCTGTAGCGGCCTGATCGATGTGCGGCTTCCGCGACCTTGGCTGCTTCAATCACGTCTTCCACTGTAGTCGGTCGTGATTTGATGACGCTTGCTAAGATTTGCGGTCTAAGTCCCCGTTGTACAGCGTATTGTTCCTGTTCTCCAGCGACTCCGAGAGCGCGCGCCAGCTTCCTGACAGCGGCGACGTAATCGTTGACGCTCTCCGTTGGACTCTGAACACGACTCCATAGATCTGACGTCTTCTTCCACTTCATGATTCCCGCGTCCTCGAATCGGGTCCTGAATGCGGTCTTGAATAATCCCCAATCGCCCTTCGTTGTGTGGTCCAAATTGTCCCACCATTTACCCGCCGTATCGCGTAGAAGAACCGCGACAAGACGTAGGCGATCGTTGTCGGTCATGTCGCGAAAAGAAGCGTACTTCTCGAATCGCGACAACCAATCCTTCGTGTCCTCCGTGTCATGCCCTCGGAAAGATGGCGATGCAAACGTTGCATCCCCGACACCCGTGACGAATACCGTTGTCGTCGTCGTTGACGCTCCAGCGGTTGTGATGATAGATCCACCAGACGTTGTCCCCGACGCGTTCGTTGTTCGTACCGTTACCTCGTCATCGCTCGGGTAGGTTGTTGATGTAGTCGTCTTCGGTTTCGCACCACGATTTTCGTCCGCGCCTCCCTCAGCCATATCGAACCTTGGGGGAGTATGTAGACGTTCGGAAACAGGAACTGGTGCTGTCGGCGGATGCAATACCGGTGTGCGTTGCAGTCCCGAACTGACCGATAATGATGCAGTAGCTCCGGTGAATTCTGGCGTTGTGATGAGGTCACTGGTTGACGATCGTGTCGACTGTGCCGGCGGTAATTCATACAACGTCCCGCGGCGCTTCGTTGGATCGTTCTTTGGTCGTTGCATTCGACTAAACAACGACTGCCGTTAACAACAGCAGCATTACTGTCCAAAACAGAGAAGCCAGCAGCAGTACGTTACAGGCAGCAGTTGAGTTACACAGTGATGTTTACAGTCGATGATTTCGCATCCTATGCCCACTCCGGCTCCGAACCTGCTGGATCGAGAATGGACGATGGTTCGTACGGGCTGGCGATGATCATGTTTGTGTACGTATTACACCAGCACATATGATGGTCCAACGGCGGCAGATGAGAATACGAAATTTTTGGCGGAACATTGTAGTCATTTTTCAGCACAGTTTGGGCATGTTTGAAGTCGTTATAATGCCAGTCAGGATAATTTGCACGATGAAAGAAATTTCGAACTTGCTGCCGAACGACAGCCCCAGCAATGTTGGTAAGTGAATTCGATTGCGGACGTAGAAAACGTCGCAACCGAAGCGGATTTCGCAGATTAGTATTGATTGGAAATTCAATCACATACCCTCTGGGAGGAATTTGCAGATGGTGTGGCAGCAGAAACGCGATGTCGTCTAAGCTCATGCGGTCACATCCGCACACCGGGTTGCATCTATCCCAGTGTGTCCTGGTCCAACCCCACGACGCGAAGTCCTGCAGATACCACTCATGTGACTGGAGGGTCGCGTAAACAGCGTCCGTCCTCCAGTCGAAGTAGTAGCTCATAACAGAAGCAGTCGATGAGAGTCGATGAATAACGGCTAACAGATGACAGATGAACGAGCTGGTAGCGATTTTCGATCGAATTTCGTTCTCCACCACAATTTAAGAGTGTTGCTGGCTTAATTAAAACACAGTTAATCCGGCGATTTCTTTTATTAACACTCCTAAATTTAATTGACTGCTCCGGATCTATCTATAAGCGAACGCCCACAGCATCAACCTTGCTGAAAACCTCCAGGAACCGAAAGTTATGCAACAGGGTCGATGACGTCAACATAGTCATACTTCCCAGATCTCTGAGTGGTCAGACTTCTAAGCTACGGGCTAAGGAGGCGGATATCAACAAAACTCCTGTAGCCAAGCTAAAACTATCCACGTTACCGAATCTCCTAATTTGGCGATACGTCGAGCTCTCGACGTTCCCTGGCCACAAAGCCTACTGCGTATCGTGAAGCCTACAAGCTAGTGTAGCCACGAAAAACCCAGGAATAGGTTAGCCACTGCGTAGTAGACGCAGCGTCCTCGAACTTGACCTAGATGTGGCCGTCCGTGTTGTTGTTTTCCACTCTGAGTCTAAGCCTAGCTAAAATGTACTCACGATGAACCCGAGTATCAATCTACCTGTCTTCCATATGGACCTTTAAAGAGGTATTTACACTTCGCGCGTGTAAGTACGCTGATACGCGTACGCACATACGCAGTACGTACAAATCTAACTGCACAACTGCATATACACGCGTATACAGACGTATGCATACGAACGTAGACGTGCTTGCGTTGCGTATTTTCGTACGTGCATAGTACGTCCGTAGTTTGAATACGGCTTAACGGAGTCGTCTTTCCGATGGGTTCACACTGTGCTACCTGCCACTCGACACAGGTGAACGTTACCCGCCATAACCCTAGCCAGACAGACCGCTACTCGATTTACCTGCCCAGGAAGGATGGAAGGCTGAGTTAATCCGGACAAGCGCGTTAAGGAGCGTACATAGCGACAGCACTGCACTGAGCTGAGATGAAACGAACCGAAACGAAATAAACTGGAATGAAAGTCGCAGCGCCCAGCATCGATCCATTGCCGTTTTCAACAAGCAGTTGGATCTACTGTGTACCGCCAGCAGACATACCACCGCCCCAATCAAACACACTAAACCTCCAGCCCGTAGCCCGTCGTTAGCTACTGTTCATTTCCCGTCCGTTCCGCTGAGGGAAGGAGGCTGAGTTGACCGGCTGTGCGCTTGTAGCTGAGAAGACGGAGTCAGAAGATACGCTTGGTCTGCGTCGAAGTGACACGAATGCTGCGGGGGGAGGTCGACGTAAGAGCGGTGTCGGCGGGGGTGGTGAGAGTAGTCGTAAGAGTAATGGTCGCAACAAGGCATTGAAGACTGATCGTGGTGATCGGCGCGAGTCATTCATTAAAACAAGTACGCTGATGCACTTTATTCTACTATTACATTCATTCGTTCGTTCTTACAATTTGTCTAGGTCCGGCGTTGAAAAAGTCGTGTATGACTCTTTATGGGAAACTCATCGCAGAGTTACCGGAGCGTCAACTGCCATACAGAATCACACATTGTTACCTGCCACCCGATGCAGGTGAATGCGCCCCGCCTCAACCCAAGCCAGACAGGTCAGTACTCGATTTACTCACCCGGAAGGGATGGAAGGCTGAGTTGGTTCAGTTGTGCACAGACAGTCATCTATTCAAGTAGTAACCACTTGACATCAACCCGACTGGAAGTCAAACCCATAACCTCCCGATCGTAAGTCCGACATCCTAACGTTACACCAGCAAGCATCTTACGACTTGTTAGAAGCCAGTTGGCTTTTGGTTGTTTGATGAATGATGAAACGGCACTAGGCGAACTGAGACTGCTCACTTTTTGTCAGTGGTTATATTTCAATTGGTTGATAGAGGGCGGAAAAGTATTGGCCGATATAATCGACGAGGAACAAGAGGTGGAGATCATACCGTCATCTCCCAGTCTACCGCTAGCCACGCTGCTGTACACGCCGTCAATGACTGGTGACGTCCCTGTGGTCAGTCCTGTCTCCGCGGCTATTGCACGTCACATGGGCATCAACTTGACTCCGGACGGCATAGCAGCCAGGAATAGACGCGGAATTGCGATCATTGTGCACGGAGCACCGCTGTCTGGTATGTACTGTCGTGAGCCTTATAATTACCACTGCAGTCATTGTGCCTTGTTTGTCTGTGCTGTGTCTCTCTGTGTATATCTCTGATATGTGATGATGATAGTCTTTATTGACATTAGCTGACACACTGCTGTTAGACACAATGAACAACAACTGACGAGATAGAAGAAGAAAAGCCTAGCTAACGCAAAGGGGAACGAGCGGCAGCGATGCATGTTTAAAGACCCGTGCAAACGAAATCTAAGCTCAGCCATCCTAGCAACGATGTTTCTTTTACACTCGCCAGAGGGCGCGACTGGTCTCGCTCGGCTTAAAATCGCCAATTTTTTTTATCTTTCTGTCATCTAGCGTCCTCGCTCGGGGTGACCCTTTTCGAATTTCGAAACTAGAGTTTTCCAGGCAAAGGACGGTGAAAATTTGGTAATTCTAGCATGCGCCATTTTTGACTGATCCACCCATGTGACAGACAAACGGACGGACGGTCGGACGGACAGACGGACAGACATAATTGCGATGGCTAAGACGCGCACGTAAAAACCAAAAAGTCTTTGTACAATACACGGTAAATAAAATTGCACTCATCAATATTGTTTTATTTCAGAGGAAAGTGTGGTGAACTTTATACAGTGGTGTAATCGAGGGGTAACGCGTGGGAACGCCTTGGTGGCGTAAGGGTAGGGTGTCGGACTTAGGATGGCGAGGTCGTTGGTTCGACATCCGGTCGAGTCGCCATCAAATGGTTACTACTTGGATGGACGACTGTCGGCTAACGGGTAAACCATCTTGGCATAGCATCAACACTAAGGTCAACTCAGCCCTCCATCCCTCCAGGGTAGGCAAATCGAGTACCGGCCTGTCTAGCTGGGGTAAAGGCGGGGCACGTTCACCTGTGTCGGGTGGCAGGTAACACTGTGATTCCAGGCTTTGCAGAATAGTTCGATCTTCAGCTGGCGACAGAAACAAGATGTTCTTGACAAGTCACGAACCGAGGCGCTGTATTACTCCAACACAACTGTGGTAGTTGTTAAACTGCTACAACACACATGTTGTAGTTGTTATTAGTAGTAGTTGCTGCGTGTACTACTACAGGTAAGACGAGTCGTGCTGAAGCCTTGGCACACTACTACAAAGTACCCGTATTAGTGCTAGACGACGTGGTCACAGAGGCTCTTTATTACTCGGGAACCCCTGCTGCAGTGGCCGCCAGACTTCATTGCACTGAGGCAGCAGCGCGTGCAGCCCAGGCGGACCCTAGTCCTACCACAGACAGTACATCGGACAAACCCACACAGCGCACTCCAGGTAAACTGTTTTGCATCAGCTTTTCGGCGTGTATACCTTGTCTTCAAAAACCGATGCAAAATTATCTTTGTCAGAACCTTGCATCAAATTTCTGATCGACTTTGATTATTTCTGGCACTACAATGGGAAGGAGAATAATATTATATGAAGCGCTGTTATTTTCCACTTTTATCTAATTCGCGTAAATATTCAAAAATATTTGGAAAATTTAGGTTTTAATTAAAAGTTGGAGAACTTAACATGAATGAAATATTTCATTATCAGTGGAACTAAGATTGGATTACATTTGCGGTGGGACTTTTTTGGTGGGGGTCACTCACCAAGATCTACTTGTCTTTATGACACGTACTTGTGTACGGTGTTATCTGTGGTGCAATTGATTGAGTTATTTGCGATGACTTGGTAGTGCGACTGTTGCACGTTCGACGTGCGATCGCGATGTCATGAGTTCGACTTCCGGTCGGGTCGCTATCAAGTGCTTACTACATGGATGGGTGACTGTTTAACCATCTCCGTATATAGCCAACACCAAGGTCAACTCAGCCTTCCATCCCTCTGGGCTAGGTAGATCGAGTGCCGGCTTGTCTGACTGGGGTTATGGCGGGGCGCGTTCACTTGTGTCGGGCGGCATGTAACATTTTGTGATCCCATATGGCAGGTGACGCTCCGTAGCTTTGAGATAAGTTTTGTATATCATGTTGTACAGCGACGTCGGTGAAGTTACAGAAGGGCGCTAAGGCGGCTGTCCAGGCGGCTAAAGCATCAGCAAGCGTGGTACCGGAAACACTAAAGACTGGAGCGCTTGGTCTTACACCTTTCGCCGATGCTGCCGCTTCGCCAGTTGCTGTACGTAGAGTATAGACCTCTAACGCTGTGTAGCGAAGATGTGCGCGAACAGATTTTTATACAAAATTTCTCTCATTTTGACGACTTCATTCCCATTTCCATCCAAAAACGTAAATACTCTTACGATATTTCCCATCGAGCATTATTCCCAATTCCCTCCTCCTATTTCTCTTTAGAACAGTTTTAGTTCTGTTATTCTATGTGCCCGATTAAACTGGCAGCTTGTCTGTCAGCTCTCCAGTGGAAATTATTCATCATATCATATCATACCGTATCATATCTCATTTCATTGACAATTTGATATAAATAAGCCTAATAGTCTTCTTACTCTCACTCATACACTCACTGCAGTGTCTGGAGTTTTTGTTTGTTTTTTTAAGTGCGCATAATTTCACTCCACTCAAGTGTAACGACTGATAGCGTCTCACGTTTGTATATCGCACACACTGCGCCCGGGCAGAACACGCCGTCGATCACGGTCGTGAAATAAGTACTTTTCAGCAGGGGCTGCTGTGTATTACGTGCGTGTAACGAGGCACAATGCTCAGTAGACCCTGTTGAAGAGTACTTATTTCATGGCCGTGATCGTCGGCGTGTTCTGCCTGAGAATGCATGCTGTAGACAGACCCAAGTCACGTTTTGTTCGTCACGCTTGAATGGAGTGAGATTATGGGCAGTTATAACATCCCAGACACCGCTGCGATCTAAGTAGGTCGTGAAAAAAAGTTCTGCACTAGCATGATGCACTGTAGACCATGTTGTATACATACATGGGTCTATATGTGACTGCGACTCTGTGTTTAGGACGCGTCAGGCCTGCAGCCAATCTCCGCGCCGTCTCCTAAGTCTCTCGGTTGTCCCCGCCTGTCCAAGCATGATGATTGTATGATCAGTGTCGTTCTGCCTGGAGCCATTCTGTCTGACCTGCTTGCCGAACGACTCACTGTACGTGCTGCTTTTCTGTTTGCACTAGATACCGCACTGCTGCTGGAGTGGATAAGCTTAGTCGAGTATGCACTGTAAACTTATACCATTTCACACAGTGCGTACATCGTCATCATCATCATCATCGTCTCGGGCGTGCCCCGACTGCAGCTGCCTCCACCGTCCTTGGTCTCCATGCTGAATTCAATCCATGGTTCAGTGGCTGGAGGTCAGCTTCTATGGTCCAAAGCCAAGTGTGTCGTGGGCGGGCGACCTGGGCGACGCTTCCATTCCCTAAACCACACTCCATGTATGGCATAGACTACTAGGTCGTTTGCTTGATGATGACGTACTACTGCAACCGTAAGTTGTGCAAACAGTGCCAGTACGAGCGGAGTGCGGGAGACAGCGCCTAAAACATCAGCTTACTTTCATGTCTTGCGTTTTCATGTTTTGCACTTTCGTGTCCTGCAATTTCATGTCTTGCATATTCGGTCAACCGCCTTTGTTGGTGGTGGCTTAGCCTCGTGGTAACATCGTTGGTGGCATCAATAAAATTGCTTGACGCTGAGCTGGGTTAGTACTGAGATGGGCGACCGTTCACGGGTATCCTCTTCATATTCGACCGAGCAACTCGGGCTAACTCAGCCTGGCCATCCTGTCGTTGGTAGGCAAAATAAGTACTGGCGGTTGTTACGGCCATAGCTAGCGGAAAAAAACAGTTTTCTGCGTAACAGTAGGCCCTGTTATCAGGATGTACTGCTGTTCCTCTAGTTAAAGATAAATCTAAAAATCTTAACGATGTAGACAACTATAGGCCTATTACATTAATCCCAGTTATTTCCAAGATTTTTGAACATGTTATTTTGTGTTTATGTGAAGAACGGCTCTCTTCTGACGAGCTCCAGTTTGGGTTTAAGCGTGGCTTGGGCTGCAATGAAGCCATCTATGCTCTACATACCACTGTTTCTCACTTTACCTCGGCAGGCAGTACGGTTTACCTAGCCGTCCTGGACATTAAGAAGGCTTTTGACAGCGTTCATCATGACAAATTATGTGATTCTCTTGTCTCCTCCGGTGTACCTTATGGAATTGTAAACATCCTGCGCTACTGGTATAGCATTCTGTGCGTGAATGTTAGATGGGGTTTTCGTTGTTTTCAATTTTTTGCAGTGTTTAATGGTGTACGCCAAGGAAGTGTTCTGTCTCCTACCATTTTTAATGTTTTTATTAATGTTTTTATTGTGCGGTTGTGACATCTTAGTTTCGGGTGTCACCTAAGGTCTATGTTTATTGACTGTCTGCTCTAAGCTGATGATTTCCTACTTATTTGTCCCTCTTACAGAGGTCTGCAGACCATGCTGGATGTGTGTGTCTCTACTGCTGATTCTGTTTGTCTTTCTTTCAATGCTTATAAACCACATTGTGTGGCAATAGGGAAACTGTACAAACTCGTCAGTGAACCCATGTGCCTGGGGTCTGTCCTGATATCCTGGGTCACCTCGGTCAAATACCTTAGTATCACACTTATGGGTGGCAGGTCCTTGGCTTTTAATAGCAGTTGTGTCAAGCATTCTTTCTTTGCAGCATGTAACAGTATCTATGCACATGCAAAAGACCTGGATGAGGTGGTGCACCTTACGTTACAGGAAAGTTATTGCCTACCTATTTTAACCTATGCAGCAGTAGCAGTTAAATATACAGCTCGCCAGGAGCAGGAGCTGAATGCTGCCTGGAACTCGGTTTATAGGAGAATTTTTGGTTTTAACAAATGGGAGTCTGTTAAAGCTTTTATTAAAGGCCTAGGCAGGTTAGATTTGCACCATGTTTTTATGTTAAGACGTGTGAATTTTTATCTTAGTTTACAAAGTAGTGGTCTTACCGTTTTGCATAATGTGTTATGGTCCAGCTTACGCCTGAACTGTTCCGACTGGATTTTATTTTGTGTTTGTTACGGTCGCAGTAAATATGAGATTATGCGTAAGATTTTTGATGATTATTAGATGGTGACGTTGATTTTTAGCATAGCATTATATTCTGTAGTATCTGTACTTTTTGTTCATCTTCATCATCATCATCATTTAGCGTAGTTTTTTTATTATTCTGACTGTTGTGTCGAAATAAAGTGGTCATACTGACACAGTCAGTAAAAGGTACTGGCTGTTGATAGAACCGGCCACACGGCCGACTTGAGTTGTATGCCAGCTATTTTTTTAATTTTTTTCATCTCTGATACTGTGTGAATTCTGTAGCGCGATGACGTGTACCGTGGAGTGGTATTCGACGGTCTGGACACCGTGTTCGCCATCTCATATGTCCACTCACTGTACGCCGTACTCAAAGCACTCAACAACCGGAAACACATCTACGCCCTGACGCTCAAGAACGACTATAACACCATTAAACAGCTGCAGCAGCGGCTTCAGGCCGAGAAAGGTCAGTACGTGCTGTTGAAGGGTTTTTCATAGGAAACCTAAGTCCAAAGATGGCTTGGTCGTGTAACGGTTAAGACGTTGGACTTGTGATCGCGAGGTCGTGGGTTCGTCTCTCACTCGGATCACTATCAAATGGTTAGTACTTGGATGGGCGACTGTCCGTGGACAGGCAAACTATCTCGGTATATAACCGATACCAAGATCAACTCAGTCTTTTATCCCTCCGCGGTAGGTAAATCGAGTACCAGTCTGTCTGTTGGCTGGGGTTAAGGTTGGGCACGTTTGCCTGTGTTGCGTGACGCTCCATAGCTTTGAGATGGGTCCCTATTAGCAGCTGTACCATTTAACCACTTTTTCTTAAAGGCTTTCATAGGAAACGCGTCTCAGAGCTGTGGAGCGTCATCTGCCATATGCGATCATCACACAGCGCCTCGTCACAACCCCAGCCAGCCAGACAGGCCGGTACTCGATTTATTTTCCACAGAGGGATGTGTTGTAAACTACAAATATTGTTTTGTGCAGCATTCCTAATGGGTTTTTTTTCGGAGATCACGTCTTATCTGCTTTAATTTGTGACTGGCTGCTACTAGTTGTAGTAGTATTAAGCCTAGTAGTAGTGGTAGTACTACACTGTGTCCAAAAAATAACACCCCCGACATTTTTGACTGTAACTTGAAAACCAATTACCACATTTTGATAATTTTTGGTACGAATATTCCTGACACAACTTGCCATCAATTGACCGTTCAGTTTTCCACCTCATCCAGCATTTGTTTCTGCACTACCTGGGGAAAACACA
>Ga0209671_1004122_pt1 | contig 14262 bp, 7 predicted proteins | sample WorMetHERISLAND2_2_FD_187401 | JGI IMG/M metagenome (GOLD analysis project Ga0209671, IMG submission 187401) | Marine gutless worms symbiont microbial communities from Max Planck institute for Marine Microbiology, Germany - Olavius geniculatus... | ecosystem: Host-associated > Annelida >... | reverse complement strand
ATCTGGCACTGTACACCAGGTTGAGTGGCGACGTGTTTTAAGTGTTGTGGGATCTTTAGTTTGATTAGATTACACTATTGTCGGGTTAATGGGAAGGGGAAAGCGTAACAGCATGTTAAAAATTTGTCGGGATGATGGTTTAACACACTCCGCAGTGCTTTTTATACCAAGAGTGTAGTTTCATCATTATATTTCACAGTAATATCACACAATAACAATATAATAAATAGATAATACATATAGCTAACAGCATCTGTTGGCCATATGGCAAGCATCAATAACTCAAATCTTTCACTGAATACGTCCTGTCAGCATTACAAACATAAACACATGAAAACACAAATATCGATACGTTTACATTACATTTAGTATGCAATGCGACGCTGAAATTCAGTGTAAGCTGAGTATGAAAGTATAATCAAATCAAGTTTACTCCGAAAAATATAACAACACAAATGCTGGACTAAACTTAGAGTAGAATAATCCGTTTAGAGTTAACATAAATTAACAAATAAATAAGGAACAGGATATTTATCCGGCAGCCGGATAAATAGCCTCACAGAGGCTATTTGTATGGCCGCCAGATAAATAGTCAGTGCAAATAAACCACAAAGAACTAGGCTAATTTACATGTGCAATACACAACACAGAAAAAAGCACAAATAACATTAAAACTATTATTGCAGAGCTATGCTAGCATATATACATCATCAGTTTAGCATATTATACAAAACAGATTAAAAACAACTAAAATATCCAGTTTAATTTCATGACAGTCTGATTGCAAAAAAATTACCAAATGGTCCATAAAAAAGCAAGCACCTATAACTTTTTTACATTCCAAACCAAATGAAATGTTGGCCGATTTTAGGCAAAAAGAGTGATTCCGTCTATCGCTACACATATCTCCATAGCGTGGTCTGTCTGTCTGTCTGTCTGTCAGAATCGTACACCCTGCTTAAACCATTTTATGGATTAAGATGCCATTTGGCAGTCATACTTGGGTGATTCTGTGACACTATTTCCCCAAAATGGAAGACTTTTGGCCTCAGATTTTATATTTTTGAAAAAAAAATTCCAGCAAAAAAAATTTTCAGACAGGCTAAAATTTAGAGACTAGTTGTCCCCCCCAACACTCCTCCCGTGAAATCACTGATTGGCATAGTCTACGAAGGCCACCATACCGAACAAGATTAATGAAGCACAACTGCCATGGATAATACGTCAAACACAAACAATATTCTGCAGAAAAAATGGAAACATGATTGTCACAATTGTACATTTCACACAAACATAGCGAACAAGTTTGGGATCAGTTAAAATTTAATGCTGAGCTGCATGTGTATGAATAAACACCCAACAGAATACAGAATGAAACAGTGTTCTGTTTTAATGGCGAACAGAGAGATAATACATGAAGCGCGCTAAAGTGAACACACATTTGAGCACAGTTTGCCTTGAAGCTAATAAAATCATTAGAGCTGTCAAAGCATTAATTTTTAAAGCATTAATGCACTGCGTTAATTTTTATAATGCATTAATTAACGCGTTATTAATGCACCCAGGCCCGTCGAGAGGGAGAGTGAGGGGATAAGTTACCCCGGGCCCAGTGACGTTTGGGGGCCCACCTGTAGAATATAGAAAGTTAAAAACACATTTTAAACGTATAATCAACAATAACTGCCATCATAGCTAGCATAAAAATCTATTAGCTTGTCGTCAAAATAATTATTCATTTACAGTAGTGACAGAATGGCAACTAGTTTAGTCACTCAAATTCATTTGATTGTCAAATAAGTGCAGTTAAACGAAACATTGGAACTTTTGCTTCACGGAATTGAGTAAATTAACATAAATTTACATATGTGTGTTAATTATTTTAACGCATATTAATTTTTTAATGCATGTTAATTTATTAATGCATTAATGTGTTAATTAATGCGTTAACTTGACAACTCTAAAAATCATATGTCACAATGTAGACACCTTGTGCATATGTGCAACCCAATTTCTGATGAGACTATCACGGTACCAGATACAATTTGTTGCTGTCAAAAAATTCACAAATCACGATGCAGTGGCATGTGTTTTAAAAATGTAAGTGAGGAAGCAATCTTCCAACAGACAACTGCAAATTTGCCACAAAGGAGATAATGAGTGCTCAAAGTTTCAATTTTGCCCATAAATATCCACAAAATAAAGGGTTTTTGCATTTTTTGACCAAAATTTTCCCACAAGAAGAAATTTTTCCGACAATTCTCTGACAGCTCAAATATATATTTGCCATAGTGGATCTGAAATGCCACATTTTTGGCCCACAATCTCAGTTTACTGCACACATTCACAAGTACATAACAGCAGTTAAAAACACCCAGAACAAATGACTTTCACAAGTTTTCTAGCATGCCATTTGATAATACTGCGGTACATGTAAAAAGTAGTTTTTCAAGATGTCGGCTGGACTAGACACTCTGCTCGTTTAACCTAGAGAAAATTCTGCAGCGATGCTGAGACTCAAAGATCCAAGAAATTGCCTGTTCCGTCTGCTGAATGCGATTCATGAACCTCATCCTATCACGAGCGAGTTCCTCCCAATGACCGACTCGAGCGGCCTGATAGTCGGCTGACCATTCCTCACTGTTGGATAAAACGATCTCAACTGGCGCTTCACTGGAGAACCGAACCTGAACACAGTCCACAGGTGAGTAAGCAGAGTGCCGAATGTTGGTGACAAGCCTAAACAAATACCAATGTAATTTGGCAAAAGGTGTTATTGCTCCTCATTTTTATTCACCAGATGGCAGCAGTTTTCACTGAGCCAAAGCTAAAGCTGAACGCTAAAGTCTGTACTTAGACCACAGTTCAACTAAACTTTGGTCTAAGTCTACTGACTTAGACCAAAACGATTAAAAATGGCGGAAAAGCAGGTAAACCTAACAGGAAATAAATCAACTATTTACGCTTGGACTTGCTTATTTAATTGCGCCGTGCACGAAAATAACGTAATTACGTAACATCTGATGTCACTGCATATTCACTACAGCATTTATTTTTGGTACCAGACTGCTTTAATTTACTAAAATATCCGTACACGTAGGACTGTAAATAGCCACCATGTTTTCGCTTAGCTAAAGTCAAAAGTTGAAGTGGATTTAGGCTCAGCGAAAGTTAAGCCCTAAAGGCTAAAGTTATCTCTTCCACGCAAATCGAACTGACTTTAGCCAGGTTAGTTCGGCTCAACTTTGGTCTAAGTAGGTAAGTTTAGGCTCAGCGAAAGTCTCAGCAAAATCACTTCACTTTGTCACAATGTCACTGGACTCCACAAGCAATACCTGCCAAACGACATCAGAATCCGTCATACAGTTTAAGCAGGATGCACAAATTTAACAGACAAACAACAGACACACTATAGAGAAATAGAGAAATGTGCTATAAAGTAATGTGTAGCAATAGGAGTAATCACTTGTGCTGCAAGAAGTGATTCTGCCAAAAGGGTAAAAGCACCGTATTAATCATGGAATTAAACAATAAAAAAACTGCTATACAGTACATGTAATCGCCATATTTCAAGACTGTCAAAGTGTCATTACTAGATTTCAAAAACTACTCAGCACATTAAATACAGCAATATGTGCCTGTTAAATTTCATAGGGTATGACAGTGTTTTTCAACCTTTTTGCTGCCACGGAACCCTACACAAGCGCGAAGGTCACTCACAGAACCCCATGCAGTGATCCGTGAGTCCAGCGGCGTATGACGTATGCGAGGATGAAGCTATGGGGTGTCTACGGACTCATTTCCTTAGCAGGGCACTGAGGGCAGAGTCGTCATGAAGACAACAAAGCAGACAAAGATGACCAATATAAAATTTGACCGCATTAGTAGGCCTGCAGCAGTATGTTATTGTATTCCAAACACGACGAGCGAGGCGGTCATTGACGGCCGCTTAGTCCCGCCACCAACCCAGAAAATTTATCACATGGACGCTTTTGGGAAAGACAGGCCTACGAGTTTTTTAATTTTCGTTAGCTGAGTTTTCAAAGAATTGAATTAACTAAGTAAATGGCCTCGAACGATTTCGTATCCATAACCCTAATCAAGACGTTCTTCTTTTCTTCTTCTTCATTTCCGACAATGCCTTGGAGTTAAATAATGTCGTGCATAAGAAACTGACGTTATAATATAGGCCATTAGGCCTAAAATGCAAATATATATGCCAAAATTTTACTAACAACAAAAATGATTCAGCACAGTAAGTCTATGCAAAAAAGACACGTAGAAACGGATTAAAACAAAAAGAAAGATCCCGAGTATTTTTGCGACACTGTCTGGCGTGATTTCGCAAGCTAGGTCATTTTTACTGGCCGGCTGCGGAACCCTTGGCAGATGCTCGCAGAAACCTTGGGTTCCGCGGAACCCCGGTTGAAAATCACTGGAGTATGAAATGCCAGGAGCAACAGCAATGTTTGCCATGTCAATGTTAAAATCACGTAATGCCACTAGCCTTTGTCGTGGAGCCAGGCACATACTACAGGGTGGGCCAAAAAACCGGACTTGTTTGAGCGTTGATATCTCAGCGATGGTTACCTGTAAAAAAGCGTGTGATATGTCGAAAGTTTTAGAATGTTGTAGACAAAAAGGGCCAAACTTGCATAGCAAATCATTTAAATATTCTTTCCATAACTTGCATAAATCTTCATTACCCCTGAAATTAGGCATTTGCCTGCACTCCCATGTGCCTGAGTTCATTGAACTCAAAAACTCACTGCCAAAAAGTCCAGATTTAAATTCTGTGAATTATTCAGTGTGGGGCATTGCAACAAATAGCATGGTCACAAAATTTCAGTAACTGATGAGCTAAAACATGTGCTAATCGAATTCTGGGCTCAGCTGATCCTAAACACAATGACTCCAGCAATAGATCAGCTGCCTAAAAGGACTGATGATGGTTATGAATGCAAAAGCTGGGAAACTGCCTATGTCGAATTTCATCTAAACTCAACATATGTAGTAATGATTGTATATTTCACTGCATACTGAATGAAAATCAACTGAATTTTATGTGTTACTGCCAATTTAGCATGATTTTAGGGGTGGGGCAGATTTGTGTAACTCAGGCAAAAAATATTTAAATGCTGAGACATGCAAGTTGTACACTTCTTCTGTACACAATTTTGAAACTTTTGGCATATTACGCATCTTTCCATCAATAAACATCGCAAAGTTACAAAAGCTCAAATATCCATGTTAAATCCATGTGTCACAGTCAGATTTGGCAGAATTTTGGGGGTGACGAATATTTATGCAAATTAGGCAAAGAATATTTAAATGTTTCATTATGCAAATTTGTCGTTTATTCTTTACAGCATTCTGAAACTTTTGACGTATCACACATCTTTCTACCGCTAACCATCACTCTGAGTTATCAATGCTCAAACAGGTCCGGTTTTTTTGGCCCACCCTGTACATAGTAATCACAGTTCTAAGTTATCATCTGTCATAATCACTACATATTATTGCTATAATCAATCAATTTTTGTTCCTAGCCAACTTTTTTTTTTCAAAAAAAACCCAACTATCTAAAGATGAAAAAGACACTGAAATATACATACATGCTTCGTATGATTCTGCCGAGATAACGACTTTATCTCGACATCATCGCCACTGTAGCACTGCTTCCAAGCATCATTGACTCTTCTCAGTGTTCCTGCTGACTCTGACTCAACTTCTACTGCTGTCGAATCTAATAATGGAGAAGAATCTAATAGCAAAGGCCAACAACGTGACTGCGTGACAGGCACGATTGACGTCGGTGGAATATACAGACCGTTTATCTTGAGCGGATCAAGATCTATCAGAAAACACTGAGAAATGGTGGTACAATGGGTTAGGGTATTGTCAGCATCTGAATCATCATCTTCTTCGCAACAGTTATCAGATTCATCACTGGTGGCTGTGTCCACATCATCATTCCCATCATCATTGTCACTGTCTAAGGAATCGGAAGCATCACTGTCAGATGCACGAACAAAAAATGACCAGCAGCCGTTTTGTTTTTCATCTGCATGGCTTGACTCAGCCAGAGAAGATCCAGTGCCTGTGGAATGTGCTGCGGCTGTATCCTTATTCCATGACTGTGCAGCATTATCATTGCATCCATCAACATCATCATCACTGTCCTCCTCAGCAGCAGGAGTAGAAAGCCTGCCTGTATTTATGTGGTTTGGAATAATTTCAATGCATCGTAATGACACATTTTCTGGGTTCTTATTGCAGGAAACATTCATATCATTCTTTCTGTGCTGTGCCACTTCAAAATCATTAACAGCATTAAAACTGGACCGAAGAACATCACTAAAATCATTCCCTAAACTGGAATTTCCACCAACAGTTTCAGTTTCACTCTGATGCTGAACAGACAGATGACAACTGACAAATGGCTTATATTCAGGATTCATACTGCTACAACTATTGCAACCATCACACACAGAAGACTCAAAACAGAGATGTCTGAGATGATAATATGTGACACTGCATCTGAATGTATGCTGAAAACAAGCCATCAGAAACTGAGCATAAAGGAAATCACAAGGAGCAGTAAATAAACCCAACCCTGGCAACAGCGTATTATATAACCGCAGCATGTGACGCCACCAGATCCAACTAACAGAAACTGTTGATAATGGTGGTAAACAGCATGGGATAACCTTACTATACGAAATGCTGCGGCAACAGTTTTGATAAGGTGCACTAAGATGCAATTTTGGCAAAGCCAAATGTGGTGCTACTATCCTTGCATCATCCATGATTGTTTTCAGTTTATCACAAGTTTGTACCGGGGTAATAGCAGCAATGTATCTGTTTGCGACTGTCCAAAAACAAAAGCTTCGTTGATCCTGGCAGTCTCTGTACAAGTTATTCTCTTCAACGAAGTAATTCCGCTCAGATTTACAACACAGACGAAGGTGAAGAGACGAACAGAGCTGGATAGACGTATCCAACAAGGAAAACGGCAAACAACTACGTCCAACGACACGGCTATCAGTTCCTCTGTTATTAGCTGTACAAATACCGATGATAGCACCCATAGTTTCAGCGTCCACTGCGCAAATCCTTATCATCTGAGTTCAGATGTTGATCGAGGATGACGAAATTCGCAGTCAGTATAACAGCAGTTCGTAGTTTCGATGTCCAAAACGACGACAATCGCTATTAACGTATTCATGGCATTAGTAGTTAAAGTAGCACGATGTTCGTAGCTCGACTTGCGACGAAGAAAACTTCCCATAATCGCAATAATCTGTTTCAATCTTGTATCTTTCGCATTCTGAATAGCAGCTTGTTTACGAGAGCTTTCCGTGAATACGACATGCTAACGGTGATTGGTTGCTATAAATAGATGGCAAATAATTGCCTACGTCACGACTCTCGATGAATCACGGGCACTGACGCAATAGGTATGTAAATTTATTTCACGTGCCCGTGAATAACAGAGCCACGTACTGCACGTAGTCTGCGATTCTGCGTCACGAATCCCAAAAATTTCAGAAAAAAATAAATGTGCGATTTTTGGCCGACCGTTAAGGTCGATTCTTTGGTACAATATGTCGTCTGTACTCTGTAGTCTGTCTGTATGTCTGTCGTCTGTAACGCATGTATTGTGGCTAAACGACATGCCTATAGTTTTACAGGAAAAACTCTATTACACGATTAATTAACCCGGTGTGACGGGACTGTCGACTCTTCGCACAAAAAAAATTTACGATCCAGTGGTCCAATAACATTTTCAACTTTAGAATTGAATATAGTGGAATAAAAAAAGTGCGTTTGTATTGTAACCGACAAGTCGCCTCGCCTTATCTTAATAAGAAGCCCAGGTATCGCTAGGAAAAGCCAACCGTACCGCCGCGGTACGGTCGGCTTTTCCTAGCGATAGCCGCCTACGTCCGAAGCCCAGCGTCCGAATTCCAGTCACGGAGAGAAAGCGCAGTTTGTCAGTTCCATGCACGCTATAGGCCTAGACCTATATGTTAATGAAACGCTGTCTCGAAAGCTATAATGAACGCTAACAGACATTGCACGTCTATATAAACTGCACGTGAGTGAATCAACAAGAAAAATATCGGACGCAGGTTTTGCAAATAGGCCTATATTTGTCACAGTAAAAACGCTTTGCTCGGGAAGACACGCTACAGTCTATAGGCCTACAGTTCCTGTTGCAGTAGCCTACTGACCTTCAAAGTCATTCAAGGTGAATGATTTTTTTATGTCATCTGAAGGCCAATATGTGACTTCTTATTAGACTCGTGATCGATAGCAACTTTGGCTCCATCTCGCACCGTTTAGCCGCAATAGCGCGTAACGGTCCTCAAGATCATCAAAGGTCAATGATGTTTATCTAATCTGTTATAAAGCGTATGCTACTTTGCATTAGTAACCTAGGCCGTATCTCTCACCGTTTCCCAGATACAGCCAGTGCAAATTACAGCTTTAAACATTCAAAATTGCGGCCAAACCGCTGCAAATGGGAACATGGTTACTATTGACAGTTTATAAGAAGTCGCTATAACGCCATATCCATTAATACCATTGCAGACCCCCTATGACTTACTGTTTAGCTACAGTACCGCGCGATTGGCATTGCACAGTGCGTTATGACCCTTCAAGGTCATCCAAGGTCAATGATTTCCATACGCAACATCCTATTAGTGCCATATCTGGCCGTATCTCTCACCGTTTCATAGATATGGCCAGTTTTCTGTTAAAAACGCACATTTTCCCACCCCCTTCATTCAACCCCCAGTTTGAAAATGTTCCCCTTGGAGTAGATGGCTGAAATTTTGCATGCCCGAGTTTAAGACCCGTGGCTAATTATTCGTTTAAAAACTTTTTTCTTGCTCTTTACTCGTTAGCCACAATACATCCGTTACAGACGGACGGAAAGACGGACGACAACCATAACAACAGCTCGATCTTTACTAAAGTACGGTCGGCTAAAATCGGTGAAAGATAACGCCAAAGCTACTAATTGATCACTAATAGGAAGTCTCTTAAGCCCTGTTAGATGACACATGCACAAATCATCGACCTTAGATGACCTTGAAGAGTGATTTGCCTATACACTCTATTATGTCAGTCGTGCATTATTGTGGCTGAACAGTACGTTGTAGGGGTTGGCGATAACATACCGTTGAATAGGGCGATGACGAGTTCTTATAGGGTGTCAATACTAACCATATTTCTATCTGCAGCGGTTTGGTCGCAATTTTGAATGCAAAGTTTCTGCCTGCAGCCGTCACTCATGTGCGCCGAATTATCATATCGCATTTTAGCGTTGTCAGTAGCGTTTGATTTTATAGCAGCGACACCACAGCGTGTATGCGACTGTACTCATTCTGACAAGAAATCTGAGCTAATGAGCTGATCGCAGGTAATCTTATCTATCTCCATCTATTTTATGGCAATTGGCAATTCACTCATTCGCAGCTAAAAATCGCCAAAAAAGTCACTTTAAAATCAATATTTTACGGCTCAAGGTCATTCAAGGTCATCGATGTTGACATTCCTAAAAAGCTCGTCGCAATTGCCTGTTATGATAAGCAACATGTCTGTGCCTATCTGCAACCGTTTACACGCTAGACAAGCCAAGGGAGGATAAGTAACCACTTTTTAGAGAGGTACCCCTCTTTGACACCCGCGAGCGCAGGCCTCCTTGAATCTAGAGGGTCCGGACTTAAACTGCTAAAATCTACATTCAATGCTGAAAATTTCGTATGCAGGTTGTCTTGGTCTATTTAACCATTTCGGCGGAATTCACTCTTAAAATGCGTGTCGCAGCACAAAATTGCAAAAAATAACTAAAACCCCCTATTTTGGGGTTCAAGGTCATTCAAGGTCATCGATGTTAACATTTCTAAGAAGCTCGTCGCCAGTGCTTGTTATGATATGCAGCATGTCTGTGCCTATCTGCAACCATTTTCACGTTAGTCGAGCCAATAGCAGTAGAATAACGTCTTTTAGAAGGGATGCCCCTCTTTCGCCCCCTCGTTCGTGAACCCCTTTCAGTTCACCAAGTGGCATGAAATTTTTGTCACGAAATACTAGAGACACTTGGGTATCATATGGTAAAAACCCGAAGTCTTTATGTCACCTAGTCTTGCATCGGTACCGGGTCGTGACGGAAAGACCGACAAACGGACGGACAGACAGACGGACAGAATTACCATGGCTAATACGCGCTATAGCTAGCTAGCTAGCTAGCTCTCGCACGTAAAAAGTCGCTTTCTCGACCGCAAGTCGGACGGACCTCTTGTTCAAGCCCAAATTTAAAAATGTTTCCCTTGCATTGAATCGCTAAAATTTTGCATGCGAAGAGCTGTGGCACCGCGGGCTAAGTTTTCCGGTATGACCTATCGTTTAGCCACATAGACTAGGCCCATATGCGTTATAGACCCAGGTTCGACCTTAACGGTCGGCCAAAGTTTGACAGTTAACTGTAAACAAGGAAATTCGAAAACCTTGTAATTAATTCCTGCTGTAAACGTATATATTGTCTTGCTCAAGATGCAAGAGCCTTGCATCTTAAGCGTTTATTTACTAATTATTTTAGCAAAAGGCGCACTGAGAAGTGATTGACATTGACATTGCTGTTGCAAGAGTAAGAAAAGCTGAGCGCAAATGAAATATACTGTAGGAAACTGGACCTGTTCTCCAGCTAGATCAGCCACTGTAGGAAGCTGACTACGGACAATATTACTGCTGGCGATAGGTGCACTTAGAGTAGGAACTGGAACGACCGGAAATGTATTGGGTCGCTGACGTAAGTAATATGGATGGTCGTCCATTGGGCCTGTTTAGGAGATCCCTCCGAGATTTTTCCAGTTCACCTACGTCTCAGGGCTCGTCCACAGATAGTGGATTAGGGACTGGTTTACTTACTAAATTCCTACTTGCAACGACCGACCAGGGATAGATGTACGCTAAAGTGAACTAAGGTTAGAAACTGAAACAAGACCTAGGGGACCTTTGGGAAGATACATGAATTTGGCATGAAGAGAAAAACAGTAAAGTCCCTAGAACTGGGTAGCCGAAAAATAAACAGGAAGTAGAAAATGCTCGCGACGCACCTGAGGTATCGGATCCGAGAATAAGAAGTCAATATCAGCGTCAGGTAGGCCTAAACAATTTTCTTCGTCGTCAGTATCAGAACAAACAATCGCTTCGCCACTGAAGAGTCGCGTTTGTCCGGCAGCAGATAGTACAAACAAGATTCTTCACGCAGGACGCTGCGCCAGAAGAACCGCTCAGTGAGCTGAGCACGCCGTTCCTCGAGCGTGTCCAGACCAGCCAGCATCAGTGACATCTCATAATCGCTGTGCGCAAATATTATCATCATCGCCCTTCGCTGTATCGCCTCTCTGCTTCACGAGGCATAGGCCTACACTTTTTCCTTAGAAGAGCAAGTTTATGCATGGAAAACACACGTTGTGCGTGATGTTATCTCGCAGACTCCGTAGACAGTTTGCTTTTTTCAAGTTTTCCGGTCGCATGAATTATGAACTTAAATGTATTGAGGGATCCTTGGTTAATATCATTTATCTAATTATTTCATTTTAGGGGCCTAGCTAATCATGCGTTTAGCGCATGCGTCGCGCGTAAAACGGATGGACCGGATTTTGGAATTTGTCTTTGGTTGGGCTTCTTGCATGGGATAGGCAAACACGTGGAGTCGAATGTCACTCTGATGTGACTTGAAAAATCAAAATAGATGAAAGTCGATGTGGCACGTGCAACAGTACCCCCTAGCTGGCTTATTTCTACACAATGCACACATCTCTTGCCACGACACGTCCATACAAGCCGGTAGGCGAAATGGCTCGCGACGGCTAGCGCAAAGTTGAAAAGGCTCGTTTAAAAACCAGGGCACTTGGCTGGAGCCAATGACTGACAGAATGAGAGGTGACAACGCGGTGCCAAACGGGCCTCTGACGGGGGACATGCGAGTGGCAGTCCTCTGAGGTGATGTCGACTGTCCAGACCGCGGAGGACACGAAGAAAGTCGGACAACTGTTGTGGCCGAGTTGGAGCACGTGGTTCCCTATTGGTGGTCAGTGATGACCACGCGTCTATCTTGCGCGATTATGGATATACGAGGCCTCAAAGATATTGAGGTCACGACCTTGACCTTTTGGGGTCAGTGACGTCATCGGTCACGTGACTATTTGATCTGCCTACCCTGATTACGTTATCCTAGAATCAAACCGGTAGTGGATCTGATGTTCGGTTGTTGAGATATATCCTTCTGAAGATGCTGAGCTTCGATCGACGTCGTACGTACGGCCGTCCTTTGCACACAGCCACGCTGAACAATAATAAGGGCTAGCTTAGCTAACGCGCCGCAAGCCAATTTGCTTGCTGCTGCAAAAATGTGTTGTTCTCTGGGAACGCCAATGCCAGGTGTAACCGAGCTGTCCTAATGCAGTCGACAGCCTCTGTGAGACTGAGACTCCAAGCTTGAACACCATAAAACAGCTGTTATAGCTAGACTCGGGATGTATTTATATCCGAGCTGCGTGGCCAAAGCAGCCCATGCGTGAATGCTAAAGCTGCTGCAACCGCTGCTACCGCAGTGCTTATAGGTTGAAGATGACGAAGTTGGATTGAGTGGTGGTAGTTCGCACTTCGCAGTATAGGTCAGATTCGTTTTGTTGTCGGGTATGCTGCAAAACGTTAACGGACAGGATACGGGGGTCGTCGCACCTGTGTACGATGCGGTCAGTGGATAGAGATACGGCAACCGGAAATTAATCACCATCAGTTGATAAACGGCTACACAATGCCGTACGTATAGGCTATTACGTGCACGTATAACATCGCGCGTGACTGCAGACAGACAGACAGATAATAATTGACAGTGGATATAATAGTATCCAATCGTGCGTACATAACGTGTTGATAACTTGATACCGCGAACCATGCAGATGATGCAGTGACTACGTGTGCGCTGGGCTCCACTCCCGCATTGGGGGGACATTCACCCTTCCCTCGAGAGTGATGAAATTGAAAATTTTGGGCAGCCAGATGTCGTATTTTGTACGTGCCCGTAATCAAATATGGACAAAAGCATATTAGCCTACGTGGTCTTCCACGCCGCATTATGCAATTCACTGCGTCTGTTCGTCCGTCCGTCCGTATACGTGTCGTCCTACGTGAAACCGAGAATAAAAGAAGGGCGTGAGAAAAACCATTGTAGAAACTTTTATAGCTAGACGGAAACATTTTTCGGTGCAGCGCACTTTCCAAAAAGGTAAAAAAAATCATACGAAATTAAAACTAGGCCTAATTTCTAAATCGTTGAGAGGGTCACGTATCTTTTCTTTTCTTTTCGCGAACGAAGGACATCAGATTTTATTCTTTCAAAACACGTATTTGTCCGGTTTCGTGGTTTAACGTCAGTGTTGTTCTGTAAAGTAATGTATTCGAAATGAGTATTTCGTTCGTACTATTTCCAAGCAATAATAGGCCTGTATCATTTTCAGGCAGGCAACGGCGACTGCCTCCCTTTCCAGTCTTGTACGCCCTATCGCCTGATGCCATTACAGTCCTGCAACTGTGGCCGCGGCTAAACGGGTGAATGGCCGTGCTAAAATACAATTACCTTCGTGTGCCACGCTGTCGGCACTACACGTCGGTGAGCAATGGCATGCTGCATAGGTAGCGCGTTCGACTCTTTTTTAAAGTCAAGCACGTAGTCGCCGAAATTTCGTCATTATGGGCCTCATTAAACGGAAAATCAACGGCGAGTAACAGTTAGGCGATGGCTGCAACTGTTGGGTAGGCATATATGTTTCTGTCTTGTGCATTTTGTTTTTTTTTCTGTTTTCTCAATAATATAGGCGGTTGGGCTATCGTTTGATAGCGCTAGTTAGTCACAGAGTACAAATTTTATTACGCAACCTTCAGACGTTAGCATTGTCTGCTGTCTGTTTGTTCGACGGTTTTGCCATGCAGAGTTGCAGACCCATTTATAACTCCAAACGGAAGGGCACAAATATTGAAATTTATTCAAATAAATACTCTTATGTGAAATGCGTTTTGGGCTATGCTGTTTGTTATGTTATAGATGCTTACGTGTAAATATATTGTTATTGGTGGAATTCAGCAAAAATGCCAAAAATACAGCACACTTTTGCTTTTGTTTGCGTCACCTATGTAACGCAAACAATCTTAGTTGATTTTTTGGTCGCTTACTCACTTAAGCCC
>Ga0209671_1004121_pt1 | contig 14262 bp, 11 predicted proteins | sample WorMetHERISLAND2_2_FD_187401 | JGI IMG/M metagenome (GOLD analysis project Ga0209671, IMG submission 187401) | Marine gutless worms symbiont microbial communities from Max Planck institute for Marine Microbiology, Germany - Olavius geniculatus... | ecosystem: Host-associated > Annelida >... | reverse complement strand
GCATGGTTAGGTTTTGCCGGTTCGCTGACGCCCTGCGGATGTTGGGCTAAGCGATGGACAAAAACGGCGGCGGGCTGTGGCTCACCGTCGCCAGAAGGTGTAATTGTTCAAACTGACGCACTACCCAGAGAAGCGATCGGCGTCCGGTCGCCAGTCACCGGCAGCCGGTGCTACACGACTACCCTTTGCGCCCTTTATGTCTCTGCGATTTAATCCTATTCGCCCTCGATAAAATTGCGCAGCAGGTCGTGTCCCTGCCGCGTGAGAATGGATTCGGGGTGGAATTGTACGCCCTGGACCGGATGCTCTCGATGCCGGATCCCCATGATCTCATCCCGGCTTCCATCTTCTCTCCGGGTCCAGGCCGTGACCTCCAGGGACCGCGGGAGGTTGGCCGCCGCGACCACCAGGGAATGGTAACGGGTGGCCTGGAAGGGCCTCTCCAACCCGGCGAACACGCCTTGTCCCTCGTGATGGATGAGCGAGGTCTTGCCGTGCATCACCTGCCGCGCCTTCACGATGCTGCCGCCGAAGGCCTGGCCGATGGACTGATGGCCGAGACACACGCCGAGGATGGGGGTATGCCCGGCAAACGTCCGGATCAGGGGCACCGAGATTCCGGCCTGGTCGGGGGTGCAGGGTCCGGGCGAGATGACGATGTGCGTAGGGGCGAGGTCCGCGATCTCCTCCAGGTCGATACCTTCGTTGCGGAAGACCCGCACCTCCACGCCCAGCTCGCCCAGGTACTGGACCAGGTTATAGGTGAAGGAGTCATAGTTGTCGATCATCAGTAGCATTTCAAGCGTAACCCATTGATCAGAGTCCGTGGCTGTATGGCTCGCAACCCCCCGGTCTTATGAGCTTGGGGCAATTGCGGGTAGTGGTTAGATTTAAAGTGGCTCGGTTGTGCGACCTGATGATTCGAACCCCCACATTTTTACCATCCCTGCCCCGCACCTATCGCCGGCGGGATTCTGGCCTGCCCTGGTGCCACCAAACCTTCTGACGATAGGTGCGGGGGATGCCGGCAATCCCTGCCGGAATGACGCGGTCGAGGTTGGTAGACTTGACCCCTTTAAACTCAGCTACTACCCAATTGCGAATGACCAACGTTCTCGGGTTGCATTCACTGCAAACCGCATACTTACTGTGGTCCGGCGGAGCAGTGCACACGGAGGGACACGCCCTCGTGGGTTTTTAGATGGGAGACCACGGCAAAAAGGTTATCCGCGCGCGGATTACCCTTTTCGCTCAACATGTGCATCAGGCTCTCAGGGCTTTTGTGCAGTTGTATGCCCAAGGTCTCGAAGCCGACGGTTGCGTTCACGTAATCGCGCAGGAGCAGCTTGCCGGTTTCCAGGTCGGCGTTCAAGAATGCATCAAGGGCCTCTTCCAGCAGGGCGACACGAAACGCCGGGTCCCGTTCGCCCCGTACCTTGATGGTGTCTTTGAAATCTCTGGTGAGTGGCATATAGCCTTACCCTCCTTCCTTACGCTTTTTGTAGTCTTTCCAGTACGCCCTGGCTTGGACGATATCTCCCTGTTGACGTTTCTTTGTCCCGCCGGCAAGTAGGATCACGAGTTGTCGGCTATCCTGGCTAAAATACACCCGGTATCCAGGGCCAAAATCGACCCGCCGTTCGACAACGCCTGCGCCGACCGGTTTCACATCGCCCGGATTCCCGGTTTCGATCCGGGCAATCGCGGTGCGGACTTTCGCCGCAGCACGGGCATCGAGGGTCTCGAACCAAGCTGCGAACGGGCAAGTCCCATCTTCGGTTTCGTACTGGACAACCTCGATCATATAGCCGATCAGGCTCGCGGGCCATTAGTACTCCATCAATAGATTGGTGACAGTGTACATTGTGAGGGTTGGTAAGCTTCAAAAGTCTTGTTTAACAAAACTTCTGTTAGGTCTGAAGCCCATCAATTCTCCCTTGACAGATCAAAAAGATGGGTATCCTCTTATTTGTCCGCACCCTTGCCCCTCCAGATTTTTTAAAGGCTTTTGAAGGCGTTTAAAGGGGGTTTGAAGGCTTTGTGTGGCCGCGGCGCATATCGTCATCGGGATCGTAATCGGAATCCCGATTCCGACCCCGATCCCGATTTGCGTTGGCCACACCCGGCACCGCCCATTGCGTTCATTTGCGGCTGACTCTTGCATCCGGGCACAGGTGACGATCGATACCCGCTTCGGCGATAGCTACGGCGCGGAAGATGGCACGGCCTTTGTTCATGGTCTCCTTCCATTCGAGCTCGGGCTGGGAGTCCGCCACGATACCGCCACCGGCCTGGATGTACAGGGTGCCGCCATGGATCACGGCGGTACGGATAGCAATCGCCGTGTCCATGTTCCCGTCCCAGGATAGATAACCCACCGCCCCGGCGTAGATGCCGCGTTTGACCGGCTCGAGCTCATCGATGATCTCCATAGCCCGGATCTTGGGTGCGCCGGAGACGGTACCGGCAGGAAAGGTGGCCCGCAGCAGGTCGATGGCGTGCATGCCGTCCGCCAGCTCCCCGACCACGTTGGAGACGATGTGCATGACGTGGGAGTAGCGCTCCACCAGCATGTGCTCAGTCACTCGCACCGTGCCTACCCGCGCCACACGGCCGACGTCGTTGCGGCCCAGGTCGATCAGCATCAGGTGCTCGGCCAGCTCCTTGGGATCGGCCAGGAGCTCCGCCTCCAGTGCGCGATCTTCGGCCTCCGTGTAGCCGCGGCGGCGAGTGCCGGCGATGGGGCGCACGGTGACCAAGCTGTCCTCCAGCCGGGTCAGGATCTCCGGCGACGAGCCCACGATTTGGAAGTCTCCCAGATCCAGGAAGTACATGTAGGGCGATGGATTGAGCGCACGCAAGGCCCGGTAAAGATCCAGCGGCGGCGCCCCGAAGGGGATGGACAGACGCTGCGAGGGCACCACCTGCATACAATCCCCTTCCCGAATGTAGTCCTTGATGCGCTCTACCGCCTGCTTGTAGCCGTCCTCCGTAAAGCCGGAGACGAAATCGGACTCCCGTACCTCTCTGGGTGGTCCGGGGACGGGGCGTGGCATGGCTCGCGTCACCCGCCCGATCAGCTCGTGGAGGCGGGCCGCCCCGGCCTCCAGGGTGTCTCCGGCGGTTGGGTCCAGGTGTTTGATGATGTACATGGAGCCGGACAGGTTGTCGAAGACCACCACCTCGTCCGACACCATGAGCAGGATGTCCGGGGCGCCGATGAGATCCGGGTTCGGGCACCGGGCCAGCCGGGGCTCGATATAGCGGATGGTGTCGTAGCCGAAGTAACCCACCAGACCGCCGGCAAAGCGCAATCCCTCGGCTTGCTCGGAAGCCCGGATCCGGGCCTGGAAGTCCTGGATCCAGGCCAGGGGGTCCGCGACCTCATCGTCCTGGACGATGGCACCGTCCCGTTCCAGGACTACGCGCCTGCCGTATACCTTGAGCAGGGTCCGAGAGGGCAGGCCGATGATGGAGTAGCGGCCCCACTTCTCGCCGCCCTGGACGGATTCGAACAGATAAGAGAAGGCACCGGCCGCCAGCTTGAGATAGATGCTGAGCGGGGTGTCGAGGTCGGCGCGCACCTCGCAGACGATGGGTATCCGATTGTAGCCCTGATCGGCAAGATCAGCGAAGGTTTGGGGTGTCATCGGGGTCTCCGAGAGTCATGGAGTACAGGGGGTGACCGATGGGCGTCTCAGCGCCGCCATCGGCGTCCCTTGGACCCTATGTTCATGAGACCGCGTGAAGACATTGGTTTTAACCTATATATAAGTAGACCTTGAAGAGTCTTGTTTTTTAGAAGGAGAAGTCTGAACGGCTGCTGTATTTTTTAGGACCTATACTGCCGCACGGCACAATCTGCGCATTTCACTCCCTCTCCCTCCGGGAGAGGGCGGGGGAGAGGGGGAATCAAAAGTTCAGATTGTGACGTGCGGCAGTATAAATACCTAGCTAGGCGAAGCTCCAGCCCGGAAACCGTAGAGAGCCCCCACTGTGTCATTCCGGCTGGGACGCCGGAAACCAGCGCGGTAGGATGAGTAGAGGCGTACCAATGAGCTTTGGGTAAGTCAATCACTGTGCCGCGCCAAAACAAAACCCATCATCCACTATCGGAGCGCCGGCATCTTGCCGGCTTCTATTTGCCGCCAGGATGGCGGCGCTCCGGTCTTGCCCAATCTACCCGGCTTGCTTGCCGTCCCTGGACGACTGGATTCCGGGGTCCCATTCGGGCCCCCCACCCAGAATGACGGTAAGGAGGGAGACCGTCGATCTGCACGGACCCGATACCCCTCTGGATTCCAACCGTCCAAACCGCACCCTTCTGTCGGCACACTCCCAAACGACCAAGCCGTCATTCCGGCAGGGATTGCCGGAATCCAGGCGCCAGGGATGGCAATACATTATAGAGGGCTGAACCCTTACCCCTTACCGGGACTTGACTTGTTTTTAGGTCCCATAAAAAATCCTGTTAATCCTGGAAATCCCGTGAATCTTGTCCAATTAGCGGTTGGTATGATGCTTATGTCAACAGCCCCTAACCTCGAATGGTAACTCTCATTAAAAAGCGTGGTAGCTGGTAGGCTGAGTCGAGGGACGAGACCCGGCAAACCAGGCTGGTCCGTAAACGCTGGGTTTCGTTCCTCAACCCAGCCTACTCCTGACTCTGGCCTACGGCACTTTTTTAGACAGCCTCTAAGCTCTCACCTCCGGGCTTATCTTCTATGCGAGAAGGCCCGAATTTTCTGACGCGAAGGTTTTTCAAATTCGGGTCGAAAAAGCAATCCGTGAAATAACGTCATAGGTTTGGGCACCGATTCCCGGAGCGGTGTTTTCACTTGGCCCGGAGACATTTAGTGTTTCGATCCCATGTTCCTTGATCCATTCTGTAATTTTTTCACCGGCCGCATCATCATATGCATCGACACTGAGCAGCGGCTTACCAAAACGCGTTGCGCAACGTGCAGTCCATTCAGTACCCTTATCGACCGAGACAAGATTCGACGAACTTATAATACATGTTGCATCGGAATCCCTCACGTTCAGCTCCGTTCGAAGCGACCTGGGAACATCCGGGGCCGAATCACTGCGCGTCTTATCGGTCGGTACCAGCGGAAACTCAGCTGGGATCTTTCCGGTTTCACATTCCCTATTCGGTGGACACCATCCACCGATCTCGATGCCGGCGGCCACAGCGACCTTGAGTGCCGCCTGATCGACGCCGGTCTGTCCACCGGAGATGATCTTTCTTATAAGCACCTTGAAGAATACAGGCTCTAGCGTGTAGGTTGGGATGCAATGCCATTAAGCTAAGCCGTCATTCCGGCAGGGAATGCCGGAATCTAGTCACAGGGATGTGAAGACCCTCATAATAAGGCTTCCCGGTTCCTACAATCTCTGCCAAATCGGTGGTGTTGCCTTAACTCAATAGCATTGGGTTGGGGTGAGGAACGAACCCCAGTATTGTAAGGTACTGTCGTTGCCATCCATAGCACCTGGATTCCGGCAATCCCTGCCGGAATGACGAGGTAGGGGCTGGTAGATTTCACCACTTAAATTTAGCGACTACCAAAGATTCAAGGTACTCGCGTGGGGCAGGATGCCTCACCCGTTTTCAAACGCCCAAGCGATTGAAAAACGGAGTGGCTTACCTGCTGTGAGTTAGTCTGGCCAGCAACCTCTGGCTCGTGCATCTTCCCTAATCTTTTCTGCTACAAGTCTGAATCCTCTAGAGTTGGGATGAACCTCATCATACCAAAGGGATATGTCAGGTTTTCCGTCTGATCCTAACAATACTTCCAATGTATCTGAAACCACGAAATTATTGTGACTGCCTTCTAATTCTTTCATTTTATCTCTAAAATAGCGAAGCATATATACAATGATGTCATACCTCTCATCCCTATCTTCAATGCCTTTTTCAATCAGGTATTTATAAATCTCTCCATTTCCGAATTGAAACCATAATATTGGTAAGCTGATAGGCCTAGGGGTTAGGTATGAGTAACAATGAGAAACAACTTTTGCAGACGCATTCGGTGAGTCGACCAGTGAATCGAGAAAATGCTTATACCATTCTACTATATAGGAGATGGCCTCATTAAATTCATCATTTACAAGCTGCCGGCCGTATCTACCCTGATTTTCTACCTTGCTATCTACGAACTCTAAAAGCTCTTCTCCAATTATGTCATTACCCCCGGCACTTAAAAATATCATATCAAACACAACTGCAAACCTTCCGCCCAAGGTCAGACGATCAAGCTTCCATCTTTGCCTTGTTCATGGCTTAAGCATTTTCCAAGCTTCATCCCCAGGCTGAGATATATCTAATATCCAGAAATCGTTTCCTCCTAATGCCTAGATTTGGTTATTTAAAGATCCCCCTACAAGCGTATGAGATGACCAAGAATCCCCTTCTACCAGTATTTTTTTCGATGCAAAATCTGGTAGAAGAGAAAGTTCACTTGTGAAATAAGAATATTCAGCCTCGTTGTTCGTGATTGGTATTTCTTTACTCTCCTCTGGTTAGTCTGAAATGTGACAAAGCAGAATTAAGAGGTTTGCTCCAGCAAGCCCCTGAGCTCGGTCAGGGAATCAATGACGGCATCCGGCTCGGCGGTGCGGATATCGATGCCGTGGTTGTAGCCATAGCTCATGCAGACGATCGCAAAACCCGCCGCCCGTGCCGCCTTCACGTCGCTGACCGAGTCTCCGACCATCAGGGCGGTCTGGGGATCGACCTTAAAATGCTCCGCGGCGTGCAGCAGGGGTAGGGGATCGGGCTTTTTGCGCGGCAGGGTGTCGCCGCTGATGACGATGTCGAAATAGTCACGCACGCCCAGATCCCGCAGCAGGGGCTCGGTGAACTGGGCCGCTTTGTTGGTGACGGAGCCCAACGGATACCCTGCCTCCCGGAGGTAATCGAGCCCCTCGCGGATGCCCGGATAGAGGTGCGAGCGCCCGGATGTGTTTTCACGGTAGAGCTCGACGAAGATCGGGAAGGCCCGCTCGAAATCGGCTTCGTCCGGCTCGCCGTCCAGTTGGCCGATCAGCGCCCGGCGCACCAGGCGCTCGACGCCGTTACCGACCCAGTTGCGCACCACCGCCTCCCCGTAGGGGGGACAGCCGAGCCGTTCCATCATGGCATCGACGCAGAAAGCCAAATCCGGCACGCTGTCCACCAAGGTGCCGTCCACGTCGATGAGAATCATTTCGGGCTGCTTCATACTCAGGGTCCTCAATCTTGCTTGCTCCCACGTCGGATCGAAGGATAACGCTCAAATCTCAGAGACTTATTTCGCTCACGACCGCGAATTCCACCGGAATGGTACTGGTACTCCCCGGATGCGGACTCGCCTGCGGGTCTCACCGGCTGACCTTGGCCATCTCCTCGCGCATTTGGCGGATGATGGTATCGTAGCGGTTGGGGTCGCTGTCCTTGCCCTTGTGAAAGATACCCGAGCCGGAGACGAAGGTATCGCAGCCGGCGGCCTTGACCTTGGCGATATTGTCGACCTTGACGCCGCCGTCGATCTCCAGGCGGATATCCAATCCCGACTCGTCGATCATCTTACGCGCCCGGCGCAGCTTATCCAGGGCGAAAGGGATGAAGCTCTGACCGCCGAAGCCGGGATTGACGGACATCAGGAGCACCATATCCACCTTGTCCATGACATAGTCGAGATGGCTCAGGGGCGTGGCGGGGTTGAATACCAGACCCGACTTGCAACCCTGGTCGCGGATGAGCTGGAGGGTGCGGTCGATGTGCTCGCTGGCCTCCGGGTGGAAGGTGATGTAGTCGGCGCCCGCCGCGGCGAAATCCGGCACGATGCGATCCACCGGCTTGACCATGAGGTGGACATCGAGAATGGCCTCGACCCCATGCTTGCGCAATGCCTCGCAGACCAGGGGGCCGATGGTCAGGTTCGGCACATAGTGATTGTCCATCACGTCGAAATGGATGATATCGGCGCCGGCGGCCAGGACATTGTCCACCTCCTCGCCGAGCTTTGCCATGTCCGCCGACAGGATGGAAGGTGCGATCAGATCTTCTGCCATGGCTATTTCTCCTCGTGGGTGCCGGTCGCTCCCATGACGAGAGCGAGTATAGTATCGAAGAATCAGAATTTTCTAATTTACCCCAAACCGCGCCCGTTTTCACGCCCGGTTCACAGCGCCCTGGCACGGGTTACGGCCTCGTAGGCCTGTCGAATCTCATGCGTCTTCTCGGCGGCGAGTTTCATCATCTCCTCCGGGAGCCCCTTGGAAACGAGCTTGTCCGGGTGATGTTGGCTGAGCAGGCGCCGGTACGCGCGTTTGACCTCCGCATCCGTAGCCTTGGGGGTAACTCCGAGGACCGCGTAGGCCTGGTCCGAGGTCGGCCCCTGGACGACGGGCTGCCGTGGAGTATACCCGTGGTCCCGTCCCGTCGGGGGCCCGCCGAGAATGTTTGCTGCAGGCGTACCAGCTGCTCCAGGTGGCGGAACTCGCGCTCCGAGATTCTCAGGTACCCGCAGATGTACAGGAGCAGCCGCTCCTCTTCCGGTCCGGGCCGTCCGTCCGCGTAAGCGGCCTGGATCTAGATTTCGATGAACATCCGCATCAGGGAGCGGCGACGGTGACACTCCTGTCGGAACTGCTTCAGCACGTCGTCGAGGGGGAATCCCTCCGCCTTCCCCTCGGTAAAGAGTCTGATGGCCACGCGGCGCATGTCCGGCGACAGCTCCATCCGGGCGATCACCGATTCGGCCAGGGCGATTTCCCGCTTGGAGACCCGACCGTCCGCCTTGGTCAGGTGTCCCATGACCGAGAAGGTAGCGGTGAAGAAGACCGACTGAACCCTCTCGCGCGCCCCTGGGTCCAGCTCCTCGGAGTCCTCCAGCAGGCCCATACCGCGGTCGAGACCATGGCCGAGCCCCCCCCGAGGAGTGCGCCCAGGGGACCGCCGAGCATGAACCCGAAGGCGCCTCCGATCAGCTTGCCCCACCATGCCATCCACCGACCTCCCGGTTATTCTCGTAAGCATTACTGGTTCCGTAAAGAGTAAACCCAGTGGGGACGGAAGACCAAGGGTGCTGTCTAGCCGAAGCCACAACGCCGTAACCGTTCAGAGGCTGTCTAAAAACAAACCCATTGATTTTAAATGTTGAGAAAGGTTCATGAAGATCCCTCGCTACGCTTCGGGATGACACTACTGGCGTCTTTGTCATTTCGAGCGTAGCGAGAAATCTTTAGAGTCTGTCTAAAAACAAACCCATAGATTTAAAAGTAGACTGGGTCGAGGGACGAGGCCCAGCAAACCAGGCCGGCCCGTAAATGCTGGGTTTCGCCCCGCACCTAAATCCTCTGGTCGCGAGGGATAATGTGCTGTTGGCGCGGATAATCGGAAAAGGGTCTAGATAACTTTAGCCTCTGCGACTGCATGCTAAGGTTATGTTATGCAAGGAAAAAACAAGCATTTTAGGCGTTCACACATTTCGGAAACCAAATTCAGACTGATTGTACGCTATTTCGCGCACGATTTACCAGCCTTTAAAATTGCCGATCTGAGTGATATAAGCCGCCCTACGGTTAATAAGTTATTACTGAAGTTACGAATTAGAATCGCCCACATTTGTGACGCATCATCGCCCTTTTCTGGCGAGGTTGAAGTCGATGAATCTTATTTTGGCGCACGCCGTGTCCACGGCAAGAAGGGGCGCGGAGCAGGTGGTAAAACGATGGTCTTCGGAATCCTGGAACGCCAGGGGAAAGTCTACACGGAGATCGTCCCTGATGCCTCCAAAAAGCAGCTACAGGCTGCGATCCGGGGCCAGGTATCCCTCGACAGCATCATCCACTCGGACGGCTGGAGAGGCTATAATGGACTGGTGGATGTGGGTTATGCAAAACATCTCCGTGTGCATCATGGAGAGAATGAGTTTGCGAGCGGTAATTGCCATATCAATGGCATTGAATCATTCTGGTCATATGCTAAGCGGAGGCTCGCAAAGTTCAATGGTGTTCCCAAACATACGTTTCATCTACACCTCAAGGAATGTGAGTTCAGATTTAATCACCGAGAGGAAAATCTCTATGATAGAATACTGACTCTGCTGAGAGAAAATCCACTCTAAAGTTATCTAGACCCTCGGAAAATTTAGGTGCGGGGTTTCGTTCCTCAACCCAGCCTACACTCGACTCTGGCCTACGGCACTGGCATTGGGGTATATTGAGCTGGTCAGTACAGGCGGGACAGGGCAACCGAATGATAACTGGATATAAAGCAATCGGTTAGGTAATTTGAACTGCAAAGACACAGAGCACGCAGAGGGCACAGAGCGTTTTCGACCAGGCCGTTGTCGGATGCCGATCGTTGCGGATTTTTTCGCCGGTTCCGAGCGTAGAAACTTCCTTTTACCGCTTCCTCTCCGCCCTCTGTGTCTCTGTGGTTCATTGCCAAGACTATGTTTCAGCATTGATTATTATTCGGGAGCCCTGACAGGCGGGAGTCGTCGCCGGTACGCGTTTTTGGTAGCCTAGACAGTAGGGATCTGAACGCTTACCCGGCAGCGCGTGAAGTACGCGTCGCCGCCTTCCAACCCTCGATTTCCAATCGGAGCACTATCAGATGGCACGCATTACGGTAGAGGATTGTCTCGAGCACGTGGACAACCGATTCGATCTCGTCCTGCTGGCGACAAAACGCGCCCGCCAATTGAACCGCGGCGTCGAGCCTCTGCTGCCCTGGGAGAACGACCGGCCCACGGTCATGGCCCTGCGTGAGATCGCCGCGGGTATGTTGAGCGCTGAATCCATCGCCGCCACGGAGCCGCAGGAAGAAGACGCCATCAGATCCTTGGAACAGACGCTCGCCGAGGAGCTGACCGCGGATGCCCGCAGGGAGATGCCCGAATAGGCGCCACGGGTAGTGGTTAAGTTGGCACAAGGGGCAAACAGAGAGGAGACAAACGTTCAGACTATCGCCTGGGCACACCCTGGTGTCGCTGGATCTCTCGGCGATAGGTGCGGGGCGAGCCCGCGCTAAGAGGCAGCGCGGTACGATGGGTAGAGGCGCACTAATGAGCTTTGGGTATGTCAAACACCTTGCCGTGCCGAAACCCATCTGATTAGGCACGGTAAGGAAGAGTAGGGTGGGCTGTGCCCACCGAGAGAGACGCCATCTTGGTGGGCACAGCCCACCCGACGGGACAGATGTAAAATTTGGGACCACTATCCATAGCTAACCGCAGCCTCAACACGGTAACCGCTCAGCCCCCTCCTCGTCATTCCGGCTGGGACGCCGGAATCCAGGTGCCAGGGATGGCAAAACGAAGACGCTGTGCCTGTCCGGGCGCGGTCCTGGATTATTTGGTGTTGGCTGTGGGGGCCGGCGTGTCGGGTTACGCCCCTCACCTGGCGCCATCGATCAAGCGATCGATAGCGCTAGGTGAGGGGCTAACCCGACCTACACCTTACCCCTTACCGCCGCTTGACATGTATATAGGTCCCAAATTTAACCACTACCGGTGGATAAACCCCGCTTTCTGATCAGCGATCTGTGCACCTTTCTTGGCTCCTATCTGTCCGCGGAGCAGGTCCGGGAGGTCTATCGTGCCTATCTGTTCGGTGCCGAGGCCCACGAGGGGCAGCGGCGTAAATCCGGCGAGCCCTACATCCATCACCCCATCGCGGTCGCCCGCCTATTGGCGGAGATGCGCATGGACCACAAGTGCATCATGGCCGCCCTGCTCCACGATGTGATCGAGGACACGGCCACGGCGCGGGACCAGCTCGCCGCGGCCTTCGACGAGGAGATCGCGGATCTGGTCGATGGTGTCAGCAAACTCACCCAGATTGATTTCAGGTCGCGGGAGGAGGCGCAGGCGGCCAGCTTTCGCAAGATGATGCTGGCCATGACCAAGGACATCCGGGTCATCCTGATCAAGCTCACGGACCGCCTGCACAACATGCGCACCCTGGGGGTCATGGTGCCCGCGACCTGCCGCCGCGTGTCCCGGGAGACCCTGGAGGTCTACGCCCCCATCGCCAACCGGCTGGGACTCCACGGCATCCGCGTAGAGATCGAGGATCTGAGCTTTGCTCACTATTGGCCATGGCGCCACCGCATCCTGGAGCGGGCCGTGAGCCGTGCGCGTAGCGCCCGTACCGACCTGATGAAAAACGTGGAGACGGCGCTGCGGGAACGGCTGACGCAGGAAGGCATCGCGGGCACCGTGACCGGCCGCCGCAAGCACATCTACAGCATCTACCGTAAGATGCGGGACAAAAAGTGCCCCTTCTCCCAAGTAGTGGATATCTTCGCCTTTCGGGTAATCGTCGATAAGGTGGACATCTGCTATCGGGTGCTGGGTTCGGTGCACAACCTGTACAAACCGGTGCCGGGACGGTTCAAAGACTACATCGCCGTTCCCAAGTCGAACGGCTACCAATCCCTGCATACGGTGTTGGTGGGACCCCAGGGGTTGCCGATCGAGCTCCAGATCCGCACCGAGGACATGCAGCATATCGCCCACAGCGGTATCGCCGCCCACTGGATGTACAAGTCGGACCAGGACGCCGGCGACAATCCCCAAAAAACTCTGGCGGCGGATTGGCTGCAGAACCTGCTTGAAATGCAACGCGGGTACGGGGATTCGGTGGAGTTTCTCGAGCACGTCAAGATCGACCTGTTCCCGGATGAGGTCTATGTCTTCACGCCCCGCGGACGCATCCTGGTGTTGCCGAAGGGGGCGACGGTGGTGGACTTCGCCTACGCCATCCATTCCGACGTGGGCAACACCTGCGTCGCGGCACGCATCGAGCGGCACCTGGTGCCCTTACGCACCGTGCTGCACAACGGCCAGACGGTGGAGATCATCAATGCCCCCGAGGCGACGCCGAATCCGGCCTGGCTCAAGTTCGTGGTTACCGGCAAGGCGCGCGCGAACGTGCGCGCCTACCTCAAGAACCTGCAGCGCCAAGATGCCGAAGCGCTGGGACAACGCCTGCTCGACGGCGAGCTGAAGGGCTTCGGCCTGGACTGGCAACACCTGCCTCGGGAGTGCCTGCGGGCCTATCTGAGTGGCGCCAACCGGACCTCCGCCGCCCAGCTACTCGTCGATATCGGGCTCGGTAACCGGATGCCGGCCCTGGTGGCACGCCGTCTAGCCGCGGACGGCGGCGATGAGATCGCCGGGAAAGCGCGACCGGGACAGGAGCCGAGGCAGCCGCACCGGTTCCCCATCAAGGGCACGGAAGGCATCGTGGTCAATTTCGCCCGTTGCTGCCGGCCCATTTCGGGTGACGGCATCATAGGACTACTCAATCCCGGCAAGGGAATCGTGGTCCATCGCCAGGAGTGCGCCAACCTGGGAGATTTCCAAAGCCAGGGAGACAAATGGCTGGATGTGGAGTGGGCAGCCGAGCCCGGCATCGACTTCTCCACCGGGATCCGGGTCGAAGTGGACAACCGCCGCGGCATCCTGGCCACGGTTGCCGCCGCCATCGCCGAGCTGGGATCCAACATCGAGAACGTCCGGTCCGCCGAAAAAGACGGCATGAGCGCCGCCCTGGATTTCCTGCTCACAGTGCGCGACCGACAGCACCTGGCCCGAATTATTCGCCGTCTGCGGGCGATTCCACTGGTCATGCGGATCTTTCGAATCCCGCGCTAGGTGTAGTGACCTGCAAACATCGAGCGTCCAGCCCGCAAACATCCCGATTTTCGGCCCAAATTGATTGACCCTATCCAGGGTCTCAAACCCATATTGTTTCGGGATGATAAGTTACGGGCTTGGTATTTCCGTCGTTTTCCCGCAGAGACGCGGAGAAATCCTCTCTGCGTCTCTGCGTCTCTGCGTCTCTGCGCGAAAAAATACAGATAAGCCCATGATTTATCACCCCGTATTGTTTTGCCAACAGCTCACATTCGCTGCCAACAGCCTGCAAACATCCGGGCCGGGCCGGATTATCTGCAAAAACTTCGAGGGCTTTTGCAGACAGGCTGGACGCTCAGAGGCTGTCTAAAAACCTTGAGTACCTGACAACCGGCCAAATCTCTTCTGAAATCAAATCAGAAGAATGAAAAGATTTCTCGTTGCACTCGAAATGACAAAGAGGCGAGCTTCTTTTCATTTAAAATCAATATGTTAAGGCCTAGATAACTTTAGCCACTGCGAGAGCATGCTAAGGTTATGTTATGCAAGGGAAAAATAGGTATTTCAGGCGTTCACACCTTTCGGAAGCGAAATTCAGCGTGATTATCCGCTCTTTTGCGCT
>Ga0209671_1004120_pt1 | contig 14264 bp, 10 predicted proteins | sample WorMetHERISLAND2_2_FD_187401 | JGI IMG/M metagenome (GOLD analysis project Ga0209671, IMG submission 187401) | Marine gutless worms symbiont microbial communities from Max Planck institute for Marine Microbiology, Germany - Olavius geniculatus... | ecosystem: Host-associated > Annelida >... | reverse complement strand
GGTGTGGGACAACCCTGCAGGAGTTAAGCCACGCTGCCCTAGATAGGCAGCGGTGGGCAGCGATAGTAACAATGGCGTCAGACACCAACGGGTGTTGAACCCACGGTTGTCGATGATAATGATGATAATCTACTGTATATAGACGGAGTGTCTGCTCTGGTGCAAGTATTGCGGCAGCAGACTGATGACTCGGTGACTGAGGGAGCTGGCGGTCACGAGCCAGGCTCGGGTCAGTTGCGGCGTCTGCACGGCGTCGTTGCCGCTGTACTCTGCAATGTTTCACAACACGGACCCATCCGCCAAGCACTCGCCGACGCCCACGCAGCGCCCACGCTCGTACACCTACTCAGGTTAGAGCGACCGACCGTTAAATGCTATAAATGTACAAAACATCAGTTTATACACTTGTTAACGGCAACATTTAAGGACTTGCACTTCGAAAACAGCAAAAGTTACAAAAGGTGATGATATTGAATGAAAATGTCGTCTGCGCCAGTGACCTTCACCTCAGGGCGTGCCTTAGGCGGAACAGTCGACTTTTACACAGGGGTGATGCGCAGTAAAGCTGACAATATTAAAATTTGTGTAATAATAATTGTAATCGCGATTATGTATTAAAATTGTAATTTTCACAGTTCACCGTTCAGCCTGTGATAGCTATTCGTAGGAAACCCATCTTAGAGGTAGGCTACAGAGCGTCACCTGCCGTATGTCGGCGGCGACTTTCGTGATTTGTGTCCGCGACTTTCCCGGCCGCGGGGAAGTTTCGGTGAAAGTCGGCGTAATGGAATTTGGGCTTTACACGTGAACGCAACACCAACCCATCCGCCAAGCACTCGCCGACGCCAACGCCGCTTCGACGCTTGTACACCTACTCAGGTAGACGTATTTTCGCGTACAGAGCGACGTAACTGAACTGATCTGAGCTGACACGGTTTAGTTTTTGACGAACTGATCAACGGCAATCACGGCGAGCCCATCGTTCATCGGTTGACGGGTACGCAAGTGTAATTCTGTAGGCCACCGACGCCGTTAAAAGGTGCCTACTGTAATGCATTACTGCTTGCCCATTCGTCAGTTCGTCAAAAACTCCAGTTCCGTCAATGTACGTCGCTCTACATAGACGCGTCTTAAGAGCTTTTCTATACGCGCATCTGCTGCACAACTGCTCCGTTAACATGCACCGTTTAGGCAACGGCGTAGCCAAAATGTGGCTTTCCTTTCTTTCCCTTTCCTTTTTCCCTACCTTCCCTTGTTTACCCTTTCTTTTCCTTTTCTCTCTTTTCTTCTTTTCCTTCTTCTCCCCTTTCGTCTCTTCTCCAGTTTTCTTCCCCCCTCTGCCCTCTCTTTTTTTCTATTCTTCTCTCCCTTTTTATTTTTTTCACTTCTTTCCCGTTGCCCCCCATCTCTTAAAAGTAGTACCCTTCATTTTAGCTACGGTGTTAGGGGAGCGCTGTAAGCTCTCCCAGCGGGAGTATATGTGGCGGAGCTTCAGCCGAAATCGATTTGGTGCACTAGGTCCATATACAGCCTTAAATATATGAGATAGGCCTATAGCGGCAACAATTTAACACTTTTTTTCGAGTGCAGACCCTCACTATAGGCTCGTTATGCCCCATTTCTCAAAGTTCTGTATCTGCTGGTGCCTAAAAGATGCGGTTCTGCACTGTTTGTGTGCTAGGTTTGGTAACGCAGTTTGTGCGGATTCAATAGACATAGCGTCGAGGGCAGCCGTAGTCATTGCAGACCTTGCTGATGCCGGGGATTTCCAGCGGCGAGCTATTGCAATCGACAGGTCATAGATTTACTACTAGTACTAGATCTATAGGGGTTCACTTCAGTGGCGTCGTGGGACTGACTTTTGCCTCTCAATTTTTTACCCCCAAAAATTTAAAAAATGAAGCTGAAAATCCCCCATACTGGGAAAATTAACGGGCACCCATAGGAGAGACCGACGTTGGTTGAGACGCTTTCAGTCAAAAGATCGTCTGAAAATTTATTGCGTTCAGTTGTAGGCCTATGACTTATAGAGCTTCTATTATTACTGTATTCATTTAGCAACAAAAGTAGCCTAATAAGTTTGAGTAGCAAAATTGTGTTTTGTTTTGTGAAAAAGTACGAAAAATAACAAGTATCCTAATGTCTCAATCAACCCCGAGTCCGTATACTGATTGAGACAACGGCGGTCTTGGTTGAGACGTCAAAATTATGTTGAAATTAAGGCTTCATAAATCGAGGTTAGTGGCGTGGCGTAGTTGGTAACGCGTTTCGGTTGATAACGCGTTTCGGCTGAAACGAAGTTACTCTATGCCGGGCCCGGTTAGTAGGCTACTGCGATAGGTGACTGCCTGCGGGCAGGTAAACCATCTCGGTGCGAAGCCCGCCAGCTAGGTCGACTCAGCCTTCTACCCTCCGTGGGACGGTAAAATGAGTAGTAACTCATTTACATGGGTTACGGAAGGTGGGGACCTTGGTACAGTTGACTGGGGTTGCCTAGCCGGCCGCTGCGCCAGCCTGTGTCTGCAAGCTGCACACGGTGGCCGTGCGGCAGGCAGCTCTGGTTAGTGACGAAAGCGCACTAGAGGCGTGCGCGTACTCGCGACGATGCGCTATACAAATTGACGACTTTTACCTACCTTTTTTATCTGAGGAGTTACCAATAATCAGTGTGGGAATTAGCTCAAATGAACTAAAGAGGTCAGATGCCGAAGTGTTTTGTGAAATAATCAGTGGTGTCGTAAACTGAAAGTGTCCCAACCAGCCCCGGTCTCCCCTAACGTTGCCTGGTGTCTCAACCAACTCCGACGAGGGTGACCCAGCTTCGCGACTCATAGCAGTTGCATTATCTTTCATAAATTGATCGCGCGTACGCTTTTGATAATCTTTATTTCACCAGGCAAACATTGGTAGACAAAAAAAACAAACAAAAAACAACAATATAGAGCTAGACTCAAAGAACTGTCATGTTGAGCAATTATCTATAGAGACAGCAACATCGAACAGGGAAGAAACCTGAAAAATCTCAAATCGCCTTAGCTCTGGCTGTGAATTTGTCTACTCGTATCGGAATGAAAACACTAGGTAATTTGAACGAAAAATAACTTTGACAAGCCTTTATGACTTCCATATTATTTGTATTTGAACCCAGTGTATAGTCATCGATATTGATACAACTAAAAAGCTCGTCACTAGTGCTTGTTGAGATAAACAGCATGCTAATGGTGATCTGCAACTATTTTCACGAAAGACTGGCCAACAGCGGTAAAATAACGACTTATACAGGTGTACCGCTATTTGATGCCCTCGTGCGCAGGTTTCTTTGAACCTAGAAAATCGAGACTTGGGCCGTCGAAATCTACATTTGATGCTGAAAATTTTATATGCAGCTTGTCCGCGTCTATCTCAATTGATTTCAGCGCAGTTCGCTTTTGAAATGTATCTCGCAGCCTAAAATCGCCAAAAAATTCATTAAAAACCGATATTTTGGCGTTCAGGATTATCCAAGGTCATTGACTTTGGTGCCAATTGAGAGCCAGTGTACGACTTCCTACTAGTGCTTAATAGTAATCTAAGCCCTATCTTGCACCGTTTCTGAGATATGGCGACTTATTGGCTGAAAATCGCCAATTTTTCTTACCCCCCTCTCATTTAGCGTTCCCAATCGTGGTGATTCTTTTCGAATTTATGGAAAAGCTTTACGGATCCTGAAATTAGAGTCTTCCAGGCAGCCGATGGTAAAGATTTGATGATTCTAGCTTGCACCGTTTTTGACTTATACAACTTATATGCCATAAACAAAGCACAACTCTGTGTCTCAACCTATCCCGTTCTCCCCTAGGCTAGTTAGGCCTACTTCTGCCGAAAATGTGCAGCTGCAGTCTGATGGAATATTGTAGCCTAACTTTCTGCTCACGAACTTTGCTAATCGGTTTTTTGGTTCAATTTTCGGTTCAAACATTTTTCATAAAAATACAAAATTTGGAAGTAAAAATCACCCAATTCGGATAATTTAGGAGCAAAATTAAACTTTTGACCATCCACAATCTCTTCTGTTGGACATTATTTGCAGCTTTAATTCTGACGGAAAATTGCATTTTCCTGCCCTCCCGTTTTACTTTCATATCTCACGACGCCGCTGATTAATTTCAATTCTCTGTCAGCTTTTAAGCGTTCGTTGTATAGTGTTCAGCTTTTTTCTGTATATCTAAAGTGTATTGCATAATGAAATGGCTGTATTTTAATGCGATTTTACTTTGGTTTTTAGTTCCCGCAATATCACATTTATTATTACAATAGACATTTTGACTAACTTAATTAATTCAAATTAACTTAATTACACCACAATTTATCGATGTCAGTGAGACTGGTAACTATTCGGCTTACCGAGACTTGAGTCAACAACAACTTAGGCCTATGTTCGATTTTTTAAGTAAGCTTACATGCATATTGATAAAATTGACAATGATGATGCTTATTATTATTATTATTGCTGTTGAAATGGATCAACACAAATGGGTGATTAAACAAACGAATGAATGAACGAATTGACGAATAAGGGAATGAACTGACGAACGAACGAACGCACGCACGAACGAACAAACGAATTTATGAACGAACTCACGAATAAACGAACGAAAGAAAGCAGGAACGAGCGAACGAACAAACAGACAAAGTGACGAAAGAACGAAGTAACTAATTGATGAACTCGCCAACTGGCGAACTCATAAACTCACAAACGAACGAACGAACGAACGAACGAATGTGTTTAATTAAGTCTTAGAACTTTTACAAAGATTTCAGTAGATTAGGAGTGTCGACCTTCGAATAAGCTCATAGTGTGAAACAGTGAGAATGAAACTAATCAGCGGTATATAGAAATCATCAAATTTGTCGACTTTTTTGAATGCCGACAGTGGAGGGGTGGAAGCACTGGTGCGGTTGCTGGAGTCTAACCTGGAAGACGTTCTCAGTAACGCTGTCAATGCGCTGCGAGTGCTGTGCACCGGGGACGTGGCGGACATTCGCTCTGCGGTCGGAGCGACACCTGGCGCTATTCCCGCTCTCGTTGAATTTCTTGCCGTCCCTTCAGGCAAGCTGTGCAAGCATTATGCCCTGTTTACACGATGAAACAAACATGAATACGTTTGCTTCATATTTGCTTCATGTTTGCTTCATCGTGTAAACGGGGTATTAGGTCGCCCCTAATACGCAGTAACGGGAGGTCTCGTGTTTTCGCTTTGTTTTTTCAACTAAGTTATTTGTAGTTTTTAACTTTTTAAAAAGTTTTTTTACTTTTTCTCCGAAATTGGACAGCGAACAGAGACCAAAATTGAGGGAAAGTCAACTTTGGCCTGAGCGAAATTGAGGCCAAATTTCAGCGAGATCCGTTGATGCATTTTTATAGTGAAAGGCATTTTATCACGTTTCGGTTTACAATAGACAGCTTGACTAATCAGCAGCCGCGAACCAAGACAATCGGACTTAAAAAGGCGCCGGGCGGCCTCACGTTGGGCTATGCTCCAAATTTCTAGTTTTGCGACATTTTGGGTGGGATTACGTTACGTCACGCAGCGGCTTCGCGAGTTAAAAATGTATGGGGAGAAAGTTGCAGAATTTCGACGCACAATTTCAGATTTCCGACAGAACAGATATACGTTTTTCAAAATTTCTGCAAAGTCTGCATTTTAGACGTATTTTTTTCGACATGAAAACGAGTTTTCGACGATTTTCTGACAAGCAAAAATTTAGGGGGATTGCCCCCCCCCATTTTGTTCACTTCCCCTGCGACAATCAACTGACGTCACTTATCAGTGAATCCGGAATTATTTAAAAGGTGGACCTACGCAGGGGACTGATAGCAAATTGCGTTAGTCAGGCTCAGTGATGATGTCGTAGCGCTTCTAGACTTTGAAAGATTGTTTCGTGCAAGAAACGACACATTTGCTTAGGCCTACGTGTATTTTGTTGATCCAAGATAGAAAAACGAATCAAAGATTTCAGTAGATTATGAGTATCGACCTTCGATCAATAAGCTCATAGTGTGAAACTGTGATAATGTATTTAATCAGTACAGTATAGCAATTCATCAAATTTGTCGACTTTTATTTACTGATCTGTGACAGAAATTAAGCGAAACAGGAAGCTAAAATCAGATTATTTTATTTATTTTGGTGGGTTTTAGGCGTTTTGGGTGAGTTTATCCTACTGGATTTTAGGGGAAATCGCTCTGGCAGTGCAAACAATTTCGCCTATAGTATACCTGCACATTTCTTCGTGGCGTGGTCTGTCTTCTGTCTCATTCGGGCACTCTGCTTCGGCCGTCGGATTTAAACGCCATTTGGCAGCAGACACATTTGTGGGGTCCAGTGACACATTGTGTTAGGTGGCGGCCGCTGACTCCATAATGGAACGGTAGATTTGGAGGTCAAACCCACAGCAAATGCTGTTAAAAACCATCAGTCATAATATAGCTGCCACCTGCCGAATACAAACGAGGAGTTGGCTGGTGGACTTGCCAGTTGCCACAGTGGTTCCGCCTATTGCCAAATTCCTGCTGTCCGACGGTCTGTTGTCGTATATATACAGAGATTCTGCAGGCGGGGTCATCGGCAGCTATCGCAGCGGTGGCCTTTCAACACAGAGACAATCAAAACGCGTTCGTAGCCGAAGATGTCGTCAGGTCAATAGTAGGTCTAGTAGTGGTAGCAGTGGTAGTGGCGGTGGTACTATTTAAGTAGCCAGCCTAGTAGTGTTTGAATTGGTAGACTGTTTTTCAACTCCCACCAACACACTGCCAACATACCCGGGGTCAGTTGTGAACTATGTACACCGTGTCCGAAAAAATGAGTCTACGTTTTTTCGACATATCTTTGACAAAATTAAACATATTTTCATAATTTTTGGCGCGAGTCTGTCCTCAGTATCCACTTTATTAAACTATTTAGAAATTTTCTGTTTTATATTACGATGCCACTGTACAGTGCTGACGTAATTATGTCGTCATCGAAAATGCCATTTTTAATGTATTCGAGATGAAAAAGCTAACAGTGTTCCAGATAATAACTTTACCAAATTCAAATGCACGTTTATACTGATGGTGTACTGAATGTCCACCTCACCTAATTAATGATGCCACTGTACCGTGTGAAATAGAGCACTGTCTGTATTCTTACAAATATTTACATCAAAATAAACAAAAAACGCACGAAATAGTTCTGTTAGCTCGTAGCTGCTTGTTTTGTAAACAGCGTAATAAAACTTGCTATTAAGCAACTTCCGAGTCAAAAACTTTGTTCAAAATGTTGCTGTCGCGACGCTAATGGGGTGTTTACACGATCCAGCAAACGTCCAGCAATTCACGCGTATTCTGAATACATTTGCTGGAAGTTTGCTGGACGTTTGCTGGATCGTGTAAACACTTCATAACGCGTGCTGCAGAGATGACGCTGATTTATAACGGCTGCTGCACAACGACGTTCTCGTAGTGCACGATACGCGGTGACGCTTAACACGGCGAAAAGCAAAACTAGATTTAAAATGCTGGCAAAGAGCATTTTATTTTCATGCCAACAATTTGTCAAGTTTTTACTGCATTTTTTTTCATCAGTTCTTCTGTTTTCGTATTGCCGAGTATCATACAGACGTTATTTTTTTCACAAAAACGGCACTTTTGATGACGCCATTATTAGGCCGACGTTAGCAATACGTAGTGACAACTAAAGTTAGAAGATAGGTTTTAGATGTTTCTAGTAAAGCATATCATCGACGCGATGTGTGCCAAAAAGTGTAAAAGTAAGTAAAAATGTGTTGAAATTATTTTGGATAAGTGTAGATTTTTTCCGAACACTGTGTACATACGACTTAAGTACATTACAGTTTTAGTCCGACTTCGACAGTTAAAAAATTCAATTTTTAGCCAATTTTTTGCAATTTAAACACTGTGTCGTAATTGTAGTTGTAGTTGTAATAGACGTAGTAGTAGTAGAGATCTTTTTGTATGCTGTTTTGGTGCACTGGCGTTGATGCCAAGAGTATAGCCTAAATCAGGGGGTAGGAATTGACGATTAGACCTATGGCCACCCCTTAATTTCGGCTGTCAGAAAACTGTCCGAAAATTTACCAGTTGTCGGCAATTTTCGTTTATTCAGACCCACATGTTAGGCCTACATTTTGAGCGTTAAAATATGCAGGCAAAATTGGCATTTTTAACCAACTCCGACGGAAAATTTCAACTTTCTATCGCGCATAGCCTACGTGTATGGAGTATGCATGGGTTAATGTAAGCAAAAGGGTTAAAGACTGCCAGACAACAGTTGGGCCGGCGCAACGCAGCAGCTAGTTGTCAGTTGCCGCTCTGATCAGCTTGATTAAAGACGTGCGTAGTTCGCACTTCTTTCTATATGGGTTTTGTCTAATTACTTTCCACGGTCCGCTATTCTCTCGCAGATGCATAATTAGGAAAAAGGGGAGTGCCTTTTAAACACACTTACATACGCTCCTTGACTCTGTTTTTGCAGATCATTGGTTCGGCTGCTTAAGGGCGTTGTGATGAGCGTTCAGATCAAAGCGGCTCTGGCGGTCGAGGTTCTGGCCGATCACAATGAGATCAGTCAATCCGCATTCCTTGCCCACGACACTGACAGCGCTCTTATCAGGCTGCTCAGGGTATCAGCCAATCTACAGATTTTAAAAAAACGTTTTATACGTTTATTTTTTTATTTTTTTAACGTATTTTTACTTTAAAAACGTGGGTCGTTTTAAAAAAACGTGCATTAAAAATCGTATCAAGAACTTGGAAAAGCACTTTTCGAATTACAGACACGAATTAATTTAGGTCATAGTGGTGTTAGTTTAGTTAGTTTCTGTTCATATATACTAAATAAAAAGTCTAACTAGAAAAGCCCGCACACCTCCGCCAAGGGCTTGTCAGATTGTAATGTAGATTTCACCTACGCGTTTCAAACTATAGTTGCATTTTCCACAGTGACCTAGTTCTACGTGACCTAAAAACCGTGATTGGATACACTGCCGCTTTGCCAGCGGTTCCCGTATGCCCCTTTAGGCAATGATAACGAAAACTTCAAAGTGATCCAGAATGCAGGATTCCTGCCGGATTGCCCCCAAAATTGAATCACCTATATTTATGCCATACCCAACATACCCTCAAAATTTCAGAAAGATCCGTCCATAACTTTTTGAGTTATGTTGCTAACACACACAGACAGACAGACAGACAAACAAAAACCGGCAAAAACATAACCTCCTTGGCGGAGGTAACTAGTATATTTGGTTAGTCTAGTGCTACTTGTATAGTTTTATGGCCGCACGGTTCAATTGAAATTACCTAAAGTTTTTTTTTTTCTATCTAGACTATATAATAGTTTCAGGTATACTGCACCTGCAGCATTAAGCATTCGGTAAGATTTTAAACAAATTATGGCCACTGTTTTTTCAACGTTTTTTAACGTTTGTAACGTTTTAATGTTTTTTTTCTGGAGCGTTTTCTACATCTATGAATCAATCAATAAATCAAGAGTTTTTTAAAGCGGCCTAAGCAATGCAAACTACCGCTAGCTATACTAGAAAAAGAGTTGGTCCAACTAGAAATAGTCAGAAAAAAAATTTATAGAGAGATGAGTTTTTAGTCGCTGACAGAAGATGGACACCGACTCGGCAGTCGGCAGACGTCACGTCGTTTGGCAGGTCGTTCCAGGTCCGTGTAAAGAGCGTGGTAGGGGGGGTAAGTTACCCCGGGCCCCGCGACATTTGGGGGCCCCGCCGCCGCTCAAGAATATAAAATACACCAGAATGCACCACTTAAAAACAATTCGAATTTTTTTCCTAAAGGGGCTCCTCGAAAATGTTTTCCCGGGTCCCGCTCAACGAGTTTGGGTCATTCCACAGGGAAAGGTATCATTGCATTAACCTTGGAACTACCAGATATGTTTTTTGATTGATTTTTTTGACAAATATATTTTGGTTTTTAAAAGTAATCACTGCAGCACATTAAAATAAGCTTTTGAAAAACTCTTAGGCCTAAATGATATATTAGGCATATTTAGGACCAGAAATAAATAAATTTATTTGCGATTAAGGGAGGAATTTTTTGATATAAGTGAAAGATAAAAAATCTGCTAGATGTAAAGAAGTTCGATTTTCGACTTTGTTTGTAGCGTTTTACGATCGTGTTTGCTGTAACAGATGTTCGTGGTGAAATGTAGTACTTTTTGCCGTCCAAAATTTTTGGGGCTTGGACCCACAAAATTTGTATCCAAATTTTTTATCCTTTTCTCACAGCACGTCACGTGTAAAAAGTTTCGTTCGATTACTATCCCTGACCCCAAACTTATTGGCGTTCCTGCGCTGAATTATGGGCCATTTTTTGAACTCTTATTCTTATAAATTGTTATGATATGGGTTAGCAAGCCTGGGCCGTTTTCTAGCATGTGCAGTCGAGTTGAAAAGGCAGCATCCCCCTGAGAGGCCGAAATATTGTGTTCTGTAAAGTGTTTTACCGAGGACGTTCGTGTTTGCTGTGTGATAGATGTTTTCTGTGAAAGTAAAGTAGGCAGTAAGCAAAGGTCGTTGTACCGGTAGTAGTAGTAGCTTAGTAATTTGGATACAAATTTTGTGGGTCTAAGCCCCAGTAGTTGGTTAGTAGTTGGTTAGTGGCGTGGCGTAGTTGGTAACGCGTTTCGGCTGAAACGAAGTTACTCTACGCCGGGCCCGGTTAGTACTTCAATGGGTGACTGCCTGCGGGCAGGTAAACCATCTCGGTGCGAACCCTGCCAGCTAGATCGACTAAGCCTTCTATCCTCCGTGGGACGGTAAAATGAGTAGTAACTCATTTACATGGATTACGGAAGGTGAGGACCTTGGTACAGCTGACTGGGGCTGCCTGGCCTGGCCGCTGCGTTAGCCTGTGTTTGCAGGCTGCACACGGTGGCCGTGCGGCAGGCGGCTCTGGTTAGTGACGAAAGCGCATTAGAGGCGTGCGCATGCTCGAGACGATGCGCTATACAAATTGACGACCTTTACCTTTTTACCTTTAGTAGTTGTGGAGGAGGAGTTCGATTACGGACTCCGCTCGTAGTGTTTTACGCGTTTGAGGATGTGATAGATGTTTTTGCTGGAGTTAAAGGAGCAGGCAGCACTTGCGCTGTGGTCGTTGGCTGGGCAGACCAAGCGTCAACAGCACGAGATCGCCGAATCCATCGGAATACCAATGCTCATCGAGATCCTTCTGCGCGACTCCGACAAACTGCAATTTGTCGGTTAGAATTCGATTTCCGCATCGTAAGCCGTCATTGGCGGCAATATATCAACAGACTGTTCATGTTATCAAAGCAGAATGTTCGAAGTGCCACCCAACAGTTCTCAGATGGGTTGGTGGCGTGGCGTAGTTGGTAACGCGTTTCAGCCGATGAACGAAGTTGCTCTAGGCCGGGCCCAAATCGAGTACCGGCCTATCTGGCTGGGGTTAAGGAGAAACGCTTGCACCTGTGTCGGGAGGCAGGTAAAACTGTTGTGATCCCATACGGCAGGTGACGCTTCGTAGCTCTGAGATGGGCTTCCCATAGAGTTATATTACCACCTTTGACCTTTAGAGGCACAGAGCCGTTATGCCACTGGTCGATTGTCTCGTCAGTGACATCCTGCTACAGATACCGTGCAACAGTCAGGCGCCGCTTGGAACATTTGCTTTAATAATATAACGATTTTTACAGTATTATGCTAGCAATAGGCGTAAAAACATTTTCATGTTTCCGGTTGCAGCCAGCAAAAAAAATTGGGGACGGGGGCGGCGGAAATTTTTTATTATTTATTTTTATGGGGCCGTCCTTCCTAGAAGGAGGCCCCGTTATGTATCGATGCTGTCCGTCTGTCTGTCCGTCTGTCTGTCCGTCTGTCCGTCTGTCCCGTGTCTCCACCTAGAGGGAAAACGAAAAGGCCTACGAATACCAAACTTGGTAGGAAGGGACACGAGCACGCAGTGGACCAATTTCAAGGTCAAAGGATCAAAGGTCAAGGTCACGGCGGCTATCATCTATAGATCTCATCCGTACGGCTTTTGGCTAGATTCACAGAAGGCCCAGTAAAACATAATCATTCACCAGATGGCGCCAGACGCGTAGGTCCTAAGCTTATAGTGTCTTACTTGTACTTACCAGATGGCGCCACTATCTCGCTCTGGCAACGCCATATCGGCTGGATGTCGCAGATTTTTCCTAACCCCTCTAATTGCGCAGTTTGCAAAAAAATCCTCATCCAGTCGCTTTACTTTGCGCCGAAAAATATCTAACAAAGCCAGTAATGTCACATTGTTATGACTAAGTGTCGCATTCGCCTGACTACTGACTGAACTAGACCTCGGTTTCGTGCCCTCTGCCGCAAGAACAAACAGACCCAGAAAGCCCCAAAACAGCACGCACGTACTCAACTGCAAGGACGGCCCCATAGCGGGCGGCGCCTCAACGGCTGCACCCTCTTGTTACATCGTGATGTGTGATGTAACATTACACAGAAATTCATAAAAAAACAAACTGACACGTACACTACACTGTACTCACGAGAGCTTTAGGAAAGATACTGCAACAATTTACGTTAGATGTAAACAGTATTTTTGCAGTAAAACTTTGAAAGCATACTAAAAACTGCGCTGATGTTTTTGAAGGTCCAATAAAAATTTTAGGGATGTAGGTTTTTTTCTAGCGACTGGCGGCAAACGAAAGCACGAAAAAAATTTTACGCCTTACTTGATAGTCCCTAATGTGACAGCTGGACTTATAATATGTGACGACTTAATATTTAGTGTTGTTCAGCTTGTGCTGTATCGTACAATAACATTGTTGCCAGTTGTTACAAGGTAAAGCGTGAACATGTAAAAACGAGACATGATGGGCGGTGTCCATGTGTTTTTTTTCCAAATTTGCTATGGTATGTTTCTGCAAAGGATTGGCAAAATCGGATAGCATCTGACATCAAGACACTGAAAGGGCGACGTTTTTTGAGACACCGTGTATTGCTACTACACGTATGTGAATACTGTGCAGGCTGTATGGGGATGATGGCGTTGGGTCGTGAAGACGTGGGTGGTCAGTTGCGGGTGGCCGAGCAGGGAGGTATTCTGCCTCTGGTCAGATTGCTGCGAGTTCCGCGCACCTCGTCGCAAGTCCTGCTGGCCGACGTCTGCGCATTGGCTTCACTCTGCATAGGTCTGTGTTTCATGATCCACGATCCAGCAAACGTCCAGCAAACTTACAGCAAATGTATTCAAAATACACGTGCTAATGCTGGACGTTTGCTGAAAATTTGCTGGACGTTTGCTGGATCGTGTAAACACCCTATTAGTCTTCCTATCTCTCACTGTGGTGTCCGGAATTTTTTTATAACTGCCCATTTATCTCACCCCACTCAAGTGTGACGACTGATAACGTCTCGCGTTTGTATATCACACATGCGCCCAGGCAGAACACGCTGTCGATCATGGCCATGAAATAAGTACGTTACAACACTGTCTACACTCGTACAATAATACACTATAGACCGCGTTGCAACTTATACGTATTCTAACCACCAATCTTTATAACATTGTTGTAAGGCTGATGAACGTCAAGCATGGGAAATGGCATTGGGGTAGGGTCTTGTAACTAACTTCGAAACCCCGTTGCCGCGCTTAGCACACAGTGCGTCGCGCGTAAAAGTGACCAACAGAATAGGCTTCCAGTTGCGATTTTTTTTGTGGCACCGACAGTAAAAACGTCTGCATGGTAGGTCTACTACTTTAACGATATTTTAAACGATTGAACGTTAAAACGTTCAAAACTGTTGACTAGTGGCTTGAACGGTGTGTGTGACTCAGGGGTATTCAGCATTCAGCGCCAAAACAAAACAGCTACTCGGTGGCCTCGTGGCCGGGGGGGGAAGAGAAGGGAAGGGTTAATAACAGGATAACAGAGGGCATTGACCCTCTGTCATTGCGCACAGGTAATGGCAGGCCTAAATTTTGGTCTGCCGGAAAAATGTCGGAAATTTTTTTGTCCGAGAATTGTCAAATTGAAGCCAAAAACTCATTTTGGGACAAATTAAGGGCAAAATTGCAATTTTGATTACTTGTAATCTCCCGTGTCGAAAATTTGCAGCTGTCCATTAGAATAATTCTGTCGAAAAATTGCAGCTTCATGTCCCTCCCGCCTGTACTTTTTAACCCACGACGCCGTCGCCGCCGCTACTACTACTACTACTACTACTACGACCACCACCAC
>Ga0209671_1004118_pt1 | contig 14267 bp, 5 predicted proteins | sample WorMetHERISLAND2_2_FD_187401 | JGI IMG/M metagenome (GOLD analysis project Ga0209671, IMG submission 187401) | Marine gutless worms symbiont microbial communities from Max Planck institute for Marine Microbiology, Germany - Olavius geniculatus... | ecosystem: Host-associated > Annelida >... | reverse complement strand
CGTCAAAATAATTATTTATTTACAGTAGCGATAGAATAGCAACTATGGTTTAGTTACTTGAATTTATTCGATTGTCAAATAACCTCAGTTTAACGAAATATTGAAACTTTTGTTTTACGGAATTTAGTAAATTAACGTAAATTTACATATGTGCATTAATTATTTTAACGCGTGTTAATTTTTTTAACGCGCGTTAAATTATTAATGCATTCATGCGTTAATTTGACAGCTCTAATTGTTAACAAATTGTTGATTATCAACTTTGTGACTGTCAAACTGTCAGTCATATTTTGTGGCAGTCAAACTGCTGTTTCTTCTTTGGAGTCAGTTTCACTATTTGTGACAAATATTTGCACAAAGCAACGTGACCAATAGAGAAGATGTCTTTGGGCCTGTGTCTGAATAAAAGACATAAGTTTTTGAACATTTATTGTAACTTTTGACTATAATATTGCTAATCAACAGTATGTTAATATTATAATGTTTCATATCTTAAAATGTTGTGACTGACATTAAGATGTTGTTTCGTTGGAGTATTATGGTATCACGTAGATGCCTCTACTGTGGATGCCACAGGAAAAACTCAGAACTCTGCTCTTAATATTTTTTATGAAGTAACAAGTTCTATCAAGTGCTAATCATATGATATTTGTTTTGTACTAAAATTTGCTGATATTGCACCAGGATTGTTGGAGTTATTTGAAAGCATAGCAAACATCCAGTTTTCTAGACTCAGTGTATTTGTGTCTAGATGCATAGTTTGACTATTTTGAGATATATCTCCCAGCTAACTGCATGTGTTTTTAGAGTTCCAAGATTGAACTTGGGCAATGTATATGATAATGATGACAATGGAGTTGACTACACAGTAGCAATGGAAAGTCCACTTGTTGCAGCTGCTGCTGGCTATGGGTCTTGCTCTCTTAATTTTGTCTTAGAACATTATCTTAAAAATGTTATTACTTTTTGGGTTTGTTTAACTGGCTTGCTTATTGGGTATGTTTATGTATAGTGTGATTACTCAAGCATTTTAACAATTTTTTTTGTATTTTTTAAGAAAGTTATTTCTTTAGTTTTGTTTTGTAACATATTGTTTTTGTTACTGTTAACTCCCAAGGTTAATGTTATTACTGTGCTTGTCATTTACCGGTATGGAGTATAATATTTAGCACTCAGAGCGAAGACTGAGATATAGACAGTGTTTTTTAAATGACTTAAAGAAGTAACGCACACCTACTATTGCATTGGGTTTGACAATGACATTGCACATTTCTTTCCCATCTATTGATTGTGCTAGCTAGTTCTGATCAGCTCAGTGTTGGCATACATACTTACTGAACTGTAGAGTGACTGCATACTCAATAACGGGTTCAGCTTCTTGTGAATTTGTGAATTGTTATCGATCAATTAGTGTTGAGTTTAATCACAGTTTATGCATCTGTATTTATTTTCTGTTGACACACTGGTGCTGCTTGCTATGTTTACTTTGATTTTTGTCAATAAAACTGGCTAAAATTGTGCATGAAATGCAGCACTTTATCAAGGTGATTTTTCAGTACTGATAACTTTTGTATTTTATTTTTTTCAAGTTATATAATTTTGTTTGCAAATTTAGGATGTCATCAGCTCAAAATTCCAGAAGAAATGACCAGGTAAATGTGAATACTTTAAGTAATTTTAAACTAAGTTTTAGCACAGGTTTTTTTTAGCATTTTTGACATTTTGTATCACATTTAATCATCATGTCATCATAACATTAGTCTTTTGTTGTCTTCATTGTTTTCACATTGGAGCTTTTTTAACTGTTTATTTTGATATTTGGAGACTAATTTTAGAGTTAGTTAATTAGTTTATATTTTGCTGACAATTATTGATAAAGATAAATAAGTACATGGTGGGCCAAAAAAACCGGACATGTTTGAGCATTGATAACTCAGCGATGGTTGTCAGTAGAAGGCATGTGATATGTCAAAAGTTTTAGAATGTTGTAGTCAAAAAGGGCCAAACTTGCATAGCAAATCATTTAAATATTCTTTGCCTAATTTGCATAAATCTTCATTACCCCTGAAATTAGGCATTTGCTTGCACTCCCATATGCCCATGTTCATTGAACTCAAAAACTCACTGCCAAAAAGTCTAGATTTAAATTCTGTGAATTATGCAGTGCGGGGCATTGCAACAGATAGCATGGTCACAAAATTTCCGTAACTGACCAGCTAAAACATGTGCTAATTGAATACTGGGCTCAGCTGATCCTAAACACATTGACACTAGTTATCGATCAGCTGCCTAAAAGGACTGATGACGGTTATGAATGCAAAAGCTGGGCAACTGCCTGTGTCGAATTTCATCTAAACTCAACACGTGTGTTAATGATTGTTGATATTTCACTGTATGCTGAATGAAAATCAACTTAAATTCATGTGTTCCTGCCAATTTAGCATGATTTTAGGGGTGGGACAGATTTGTGTAAATCCGGCAAAGAATATTAAAATGCTGAGACAGGCAAGTTGTACACTTCTTCGGTACACAATTTCGAAACCTTTGGCATATTACGCACCTTTCCATCAGTAAACATCGCTAAGTTACAAAAGCTCAAATATCCACGTTAAATCAATGTGTTACAGTCAGCTTTGGCAGAATTTGGGGGTTACGCATATTTGTGCAAATTAGGCAAAGAATGTTTAAATGCTTCAGTATGCAAATTTGTCGTTTATTTTTTACAGCATTCTGAAACTTTTGATGTATTACACGTCTTTCTACTACTAACCATTGCTGAGGTATCGATGCTCAAACAGGTCTGGTTTTTTTGGCCCACCCTGTAGATATTGGACCATGCTGTCAGTGGTTTTGATGTTGTTATTTCATTGACATGATGGAAAGGTTGTGAAAGGACCTGCTTTAATAATTTTTTTTTGCTTCCGAAAACTTTTTTGGAGACCTGCCCAACACAAAGTATCAGTAACTCCAAAACAAAAGTATGGCACTTAAGGAAACACTGAATGAAGAATTTCGCTTCTTTAGAATATGGCCAAACTTATGCATCTAATAACTAAGGTAAAGCTGGTGTGCATGCAGAGTGCATGGATGTCCAATAATTGGTTGGTGCAGGCAAAGTAGACAAGTTTCTCTGGCTTTTGACAAAAAGGTTGCCCCTTTCTTTTACTAATGTAGGTTGTGGAGTACCTTTGTTTTAGGACTGACTGCTAACACTGTATTGCCTGCCTGTAGTCTTCCACAAGAGATGATGATCCACGTGGACATGCAACATCTTATGCCACCATGCAGTCAACTGTCGACAAACAGCAGACTGCAGTTTACTACTCTCAGCCTTCTTCCAGGCATCTGAAGCATGTAAGCCATTTATTTACATTTCATTGGCACTCATGTTATGTTGAAATCACTGTGGTCGGAAGATGTAAGTGTGGAACTGTTTGAGGAAAAAAATGAGATCTGTGATAATCTTTAGTTTGCATTTTGGATTACTAGTGCACAACAATGATGCATTGTAGTAACAGTAATATAGTACTAGCTGCAAAATTGGACACATGCAGTGGCTGCGTGTTTGTTGGAACCTGTATGTCCTGTATTTCGCTGTTGTAGTAAGTTGTTTTTTGTGCTTACTAGAATTTTGTTCTTTAATACATTCTTTATAAATAAGAGCCCATTGTGCGCAGTACAGTTTTTGTTAATTTTCTGTTCTGTATGCTTGTTTTTACAGATGAAAAATCGATAATATTATACAGCTGTTGTTGTTTTGCACATGTTGGTCTGATAATTACTTCTACCAGAGTCTTTTGTGGATTTTGAATTATTGTCCAGGATTGTTCACTATCAGGTAATAGTGCATTAAAGTGACACTTTACACTGTATCTCAGCCAGTTATAAACATAGTTTGGCTTGATAAAATTATATAGCAAGGAATGGAGGGCAGCTCAAGGATCAACCAGTTACATTTTTGTCACAAACCATTTCAGGATACAGATCCAAGCTTCCAGAATTCAGATGCGGATCCAGGTATTTTTGGATGGAATTTTTTTGAAAGGTAGGCAGGATCCAAGGAACAGGTATTAGGTGTTTTATATTTGGCAGGTGGCAGCACTGTTGCTGGCAGATGTTTGAGATCTCTGATTGTTTCTAGTTACTGCTGTGATAGGCGGCAGATGTACGGCATGGAATTGATGAGCTGCGAATCAACATTCCATCCACGGACAGGCCAGCTCTTGCAGCCGAGCCGCAGCCAGCAGACCCTCAGAATCAGTCACAGGCTCAATGGACTCATGGACGATACACAAAGGAAGCATTGCACAAGCTCAAAGACAAGGTACCAGTTGCCGTATCTGCTTTCGTTTTTTGCTACTTTCAGCGAGATGGGGACTGAGTAGTAGCTGCAGTTGTTTGCTGATGCAGGCAATGGATGACCGCAGAGTGCTTTGCTGTATTATTAGCTCATGCCAATCAGATGCCACCTCTGAGATTGTGAAGCAGTTTTGGTTGCGATTATGACTCATGCTAGGAGCGCTATAGCAAGTACTGAATTTCTGCTATTTTAACTCGGTGCAGCCGTGCTGTGGTGGAATCAGAAGTGGCATGTGGAACTAAAAGAGCACTTTCAAGCCAATTTACTGAACAGTCGTTTACGATTGAGCGTCACCACAGATGCACGATGGGTAACTGACATATAACCCCACTGGTGGAGACTGGTTGCACGTTGCCCATTGCCTGATCACAAAGGATTCAATTGACACCACTTACATTCGGCTAGATCAAAGTCCGGGATGAAAGCTGTTGGGTCATCAATGATGGAGGAAACTGTGTCTAATAATATTCGATTTCAAATAGCGAATTCTCAGAGAGAGATTTTGTGTGTGGAACCGCTGCCCAAGTCGATCGACAAAGAGTCAGGCAGCTCTCAAGTGACAGTTGAAAACATTTTTATTGTCTGTTGCTTTTAACATTGCCTGTGATCTGCTTTAGTTTGTTTTTGTTTTCCGTTGTTGCTGTATCCATACTGTAATACACCGATGGTCTCTTATGTGATGGAGTCATTGCAAATTTTACGTAGGTCCAATGGTGTTATTTAAATGAACACTGGGAGTTCTAAAATACTACATCAGTGGATGTTGCACTGTCATCAGAATTTTTTTCAGTACTGTCCAGTTTTGTGATACGGGCACATTTTTAATTTGTATGCAGTGATTATATAGTTTTCACTTGGCTAAACCAAGAGCTGTTACTTTGGTGTTTTAGGAATCTCTGGAAGAAGAGAAGCGCAAGTCAAAGATGCTGGAGACCGTGCTTATTGATCAGCTCTGCAGGTCTCTGCTAATATCTTAAGTTTAAATGATGCATTTAAATCATAGGCTATAAAAGTTCACTATATTATAACCTTTATTTCTACTTATGTGTTTAATTTCTCGACATTATGGCAGTTGCTGTTCAACAAACAGAAATCGTTTTGATGAAGGCAGTAACAGTTGCTAAAATGGCAACAAATCCGTAAATAAAAGTTGTAAATCAATGAATTCTTGTAGTTTATTAGGTCTCTGTAAACTTTTTATACGCTTTTCGTATTTTAGTCATTTAATGCCTGTTATTTTTCCCAAAGGAAGCCATACAAGCATTCAAACAGTGAGGACATCGGCTGAGACTTTTCGTTTCTGGTCCAGAAAGGAAAAGTTACAGCCAACATCTGTGCTGTCTGAATGCTTGTATGGTATGCTGCCTGTGCACCTGATGTCTAGTGACGTACGTCCACACTCATATCATAGTTTCTGCAGTGTGGATGTTAGTCTGTATGGTCTGTAGACCTGTGATAAGTGATCCTGGTCAACTATTGTCAGCTCGACAGCCACAGACTTACCGGCCCGGCATGAAGCGTGGCAGCATTAGAACACTCCATGATACCAAGTCAGTAGGCCTAATGTTCACTGCCATAGATCCATATGTTGCATTTTTGAACATTGTAGTCAGTGTTATTATGCCTCTCCCAACGTAGTGCCGCCGGAGGCATTATGTTTTCGGAGTGTTCGTGCGTCCATCTGTTTGTCTGTTCGTGCGTGGACTTTGAGCGCAAATATCTCCAGAACGACTGAAGATATCAACAAGCAGTAAATGGCGTTAATAACTACAATCTCTTCCACGTTGAACAAAAAATTGGTGAACTTTGGTCCACCAACAATGACAGTTAGTTGGCTAATGTTTACCCACCCTAAGTCGGCACTGCGTGCTTCTAGACAGCATTCGCAGACCATTATACAGTAGGCCTAATCAGTTGACGTTACGCGTATAGTGATGCGGTCACATTTCTTATTAATTTCTGTTTTAGTTCGTCAAACTGCCTAATTCTTTCTCCATCAATCAAACTCAAACTCTTTCTGCAACATTGGGGTATGGTCAGTCATTTCATCGGGCTTCTTGTTAATTAGTAATTTATCAATTAACAACACTTTCTCTGTGTAAACATTATTCTCTCGCTGCAAAGTTCTGCAGCACAGCTCATTGTCCAGGCAGCTAATGAATCTTCATGAGATGTGACGAATCACGTCCGCATTTTTGTCGTGCGTGACCAATCACTGGCAAGCTTCGACAGGTAGGGTCCAGTTATTGCTTGGCTGTAAATAGATTTGTGATTTCTACTTTTTTGAGTTACGCGCCGCAATACACGGTCTCTGCGATAGCTAGCTTCTTGTCACAGGTTGGCAGAGGCATAATAGTTGATGCAGTCGTAACCGCCATCTAGTTTTGTAAATGCATTGTTGACTGAATTGATGAATTTGAACAGAATGAAGTTACAGATCCACATACTGATGGCTGTGTGTTTCTTAGTACGTATATTGTTGACAAAATTAACGAATTAGAAGAGGTGAACTTCTTGGATTCTACCTGCTGAGCAGAAATATGCACTGTTGTCATCATTGGTGTATCTAACAGTGTATCAGCTCACCAGCCTACAGCATCCCAGGCAGCAGCACAGATATGCTCGGTGAGGGGAGTTTGGTGGCTTAACGGGGAGGGGGCAAGATAACGAGGTTTAACTGCATTGCATTCGACATGCTGTCATCACTGCGTGGAATCTAGTTGAAGTCACATTATAAAATGCAGTGCATTGTGTAGGGTGCGGACGGATGGGTCAGCAACAGAAAATCTTCTATCACAAAGAGTTCGGTTTGAAGCAAGGCTGCTCACTACGTAAGTTATTAAGTTAATGTTTTGTTTTGTTGCATCTTTTTATGCGGCGAATGATAGCTTGACATCATTAGCTTGACGTCACAGTAGGCTACAAAGAAAAAATGCCCATGGCACTGCAGTCACTTAACAGTCAGCTATGGGAAAAAGGCAGAAAAAAGATGAGTCTTGAGTTTAGTCACAAATGTTTGCAGACACTCTGATGACGTCACTCATGATGACAGACTGTTCCAAGTTTTTGCCATAATGATGGAGAATGCCAAGTTACTGATCATTGAGAATAGACGTGATAAAGCTGACATTTATCTTCTTTTCTTTTCGGTTTAAACAGCAGCTAATATGCTATATGAATTTTTCAAATTACAAACTTTATTTGAGTATTTCTGCTTAAATGTTTAGGCTTTTTTGAATATTTTAATGATGTTTACATGCTGCGTCAATTTAGCTTTAAAGACAAATGTGGCTGTATTGGTCACTGATTGTGACTGAAAGGAGTAGAGGCATGGCCAGATTGGCCCATTTTTGTATTTGTCACTGAATGACTGTCAATTATACGTGTAATGTGCAAGGAATGGACGTGATGCAGTGCGGGAACTTACCGGCTTTTTCTTTGTAGCTGACAACAGCCTTACCGTCTACGAGTTCCGCCAGTTTGGCAAAACGTCGGTATCTTCTGTGACTACATAATGTGTATGTTAAACTATTGTCTGGAGTGGACTAAACAGAGTTAGTGGAACTAATAGATTTCAGACAGTGGTCTAATGCTTTTATTCTATGCTGGCCAATGTCGGTCATATAAGCCTACACTGTCTTCATTTCTCCACGCTTGAGTGCACCCATGAAGTTATGAACCCATTTGTACTATTGTGGACATAGCGCTAGAGATAGGCAGTATAGGAGTGGCAGTGGAATAAGAATATTCTGGCATCAGTTATTGTTATGCACAGTTCTAATTTTTAGCTAATGGCAATTGCATATCTGCATTGTTATAGTATTATTTGCTTTTATAAGTGAAATGCATTTCTCTGTGTGGCACATGTGCATCATGTATAATTTTCATTTCAGGTGTTCAAATAACGTCCACACGGTCACTTGGCATAGTGGTTTACTTGTTGATCTTGATCAACGAAGCTGCTCTGAACTGGGCACGATTAGTACTTGGATGGGTGATTGTCAGCAGATGGGTAAGCCATCTCAGAATGAATCAGATGTCTAGGTCAACTCAGCCTGGCCATCCTTTTATGGGTAAGGGCAATTAATAACATTGATAGTTGGGGCTTAAACAGGCACATTGCACTGGCCTCATATCTTGTGATCTTGCAGTGTGAGCTGGTGTCTGTCTGACAACTAAGGAAACGTTCAGCACTGACCTTGTGGCTCCAGAAGCACTTTATGCGTAACGTCTGTTAGATTGTAGATATTCATATCTGTGATTGATGCGATGTTTTAGGTCCAAGGCAATGCCATTCATCAAGCGTGGTGTTTATCGACGTCTGCGTTTCTGCAGTCAATCTGCAGCACAGAATTACATTCTTGCTGACGTCATTGCTGTATGCTATTCTAATGCTCCTTTAGTTGGATTCTACAGAAATTCTTGATTACATGGCTTGATTATATTTACAAAGAAATAATTGCACCATTTGATGGTAATAACAAAAACTGCGTGAGATAGACTTTAACTTTACTGAGTCTTAAGAGTATTACTGCTCTGGGTACATGTCCAAGGATGCCGATTTATGTACATTCATGTTTTGTTATTTAAAAAAATTCCAGTTCACTTTCTCGACACGGCATTGCACAAGTGAGGTCAAAATTCTGACACCCAGTAAAAAGTTGACAATTATAGTAGCCCTGAGCATGTCCTACTCCGTAGTGATGCTGCAACTTAGTGTTGAATTACTTCGACTGGTATCTTTTTTACAGTTTTGTGTGTTATGTTTCAGGGTGGTACTTTGTACTTTGAGACTGCAGATCAGCCGCTGCCCGATGTGACCAAGCTAAAGCCTGTAATGGCACTGAGAATCTGTGATGTTGATATTGAAGCAAAAAAGTCTATTTTGTATGTATGATATTGTTAATTATTTGGGTTTTTTTAATATTACAGCAAAAAGGTTTATTTTGTGAGTAAAGTAATGTCCTTATGTAGTCAGCTTTGCTAATATTGAAACAGAAAAGTTTATTTTGTTAGTAATTTATGACGTCGTTGATTGTTTAGTTTTGATGATAGCATTGTAAGTTATGCGGATGAGTCATTTGGAGATATGTTGATTTTGGCTTACTGAATACTTTTAGTTGTGACTTTTTGCATCTACAATTATCTAATACTGTGTAATTTCTGCTTGTGATGAACAGTTTTGTGTTTGTCTAAAAGATGGTTGGCTGGAATTTTTTTAGTTTAACCAGTATATTTTTTTGGCTGAATTTTGTTTTAAATGACCAGTAACTAAAATTTGATTTTGGTTTCTGAATCTTATGTTGCTTCCATTGACTTGTGACTTTGTGCTTCATAGCTCTGATCACATTTGCTAATTTTTATTTGTCACAGCAGCTAATGACTGCGCAGTGGCATATATAGGATTTGACAAAGTGGCCCAGTAGTGGTGGCAAGTGTGAGAGTGGGGAGGGGTGTGGCAAGCATGGAGTGCAAGCCCATAATGAGGTTCTGGGGTGGGGCAGGGTCTGGGACAGAACCATTGCTCAAACTGAAACACTTAGCTTTTGGACGTTCAGTGGAATCAGCAAATTTGCTGACTTTTCTTCAGTTTAGAAATGGAGAAAACTACAGACATTTGTGTTGCCTGCATTTGGCAGTTACCGGTATTTGATATGTTGGTGACTGGTGAGACATGATCTTTGTTCTGTAGACTGTCATCAGTTCCCACATATGACCGGGAAAAAGTCTGGAAGCAGATGCATTTGCCAGCGTCACCAGAAGAAGTTCAGATAAAAATGTTAATGGACGACATTCATGGTGAGCGTATGCAGTGTCTTCACTAGGTAAAATGGGCAATCTACTGCCAACTGAATGACGTTGCTATAAAATTGCTAACGATAACAGACAAAATCTTTGCATTGTCAAAAGTTTGTAGGTATAGCCAGCAATGGTTTTGCAAATTTAGACAGAAACTGTTATTGAAAACTATTCTGCTTTGCTGCCTGTTTGATATGCATACATATAGCTTAACTGAATGGTATTATGTATTTAAGTCTGTAATCGATGGTCAACACTGAGCATTTTTTGGCCATGGGGTTTTATTACAGATGAGAAACTGCAGATTATGAAGTATAATTTTTCACTGATTTACTGATTCTGTTTGGAAATGTGAGCCATATTTTGTGCCTTTACCTGTCTAGTGAAGCGAAACCTTAGATTTCAAGCCAAGTCAGAAAAGCCTGAATGAGTGACTGCCGGGTCTAATCATTACTACTACTACTAATACTACTACTACTACTGCTGCTACCACTTTTTACAATTAGTTTGTGTTGGTCTGTCTTTGACAGAGAGTGTACGTCGTCAGATTGCAAGTCGAGGCATCCACGTGTTCACAGGCATCGGTCGACAACTGCGCCAAGGTGACCTTAGTGCCGATGGTATCCTCAACAAATACGAGCTCGAAAAATCTCTCGTTGACTTCCACATCAGCATTGCTCAATACGTGAGCTATTAATTATGCTAGTAATTAGTATTACTTATTAGTTAATATCAGTTATCAGTTAGTAAGTTATTAATAATTAACTTGTGTAGCTGCTGCTGTCGTAATAGGCTGTATTAAAGGTCTTGTTCATCCATCTACAGGGTGCGGCAGAAAAAAGTAGCCCCCTAAAGTTTTTTGCTGTTTTCTCAGCAACTGTTTAGCATTTTAATCTGAAAATTTACAGATTTATTTACTAAATTGTTCAATGGCTAAGTGCCAAATAAAATTTGATTCCATTGAAAAATGACGAAGTTATAGGTTTTTTAACATGATCGCTTGCTGATTTTTCAGCATGAAAAAATGTTCAAGCTGCAACTCCAGTTCAATAACATAGTTAAAACAAATCAAACAACACAGTTAACTAATGATCAGATGCCAAAATTCCATTGTCACTGTGAATGTTCGAAGTGTCCGCTGACAGCTCCAAGCTCCAACACAAGCCTTAAGTCTTTCACAGTCTTGTCGATCAGTCCTTGTGGTAGGTTGTTCCAGATAACCTGAAGCGATTCCTTGAGTTCCGCGATTGTTTTTGGCTTTGTTTTAAGCTTGTGGTAAGCTCCAACATTGCACACCACATGTGATAGTCCACCGAGTTTGCATTCGGCGAATTTAGAGGCCATTGGTCTTTTCTGATGAAATCTGGACAGTTGGCCCGCAGTCAGTTTCCTGCGCTGCACGCTGTGTGTGCTGGTGCGCTGTCCTGCTGGAAGATGAATCTGGTGGGCAGCCGGCGATTGCTTAAAAAGAACGACAATTTAGTGATAATTTATAAACAAAATAAATCACTGTTTGTCAAAGCATCACTGTGACGTCATCGGCAGTAACGTGGTAACCGGTCATGTATGGGGTGCAATGTTGGAGGCTTACTGCAAGCTTAGAACAAAGCTGAAAACAAGCGCCGAACTCAAGGAAGTGCTTCAGGTTATCTGGGCAACCTGCTACAGGGACTGATCGACAAGGCTGTAAAAGATTTCTCAAATAAGGCGACTGGAGGCTGATGTTGTTGCTTGGAGCTGGTGGTGAACACTTCGAACATTCACAGTGACAATGAAATTCTGGCATTTGTTCATCATTATTTAACTGTGTTGTTTTTTTTGTCGCACCCTGTATACCATCTCTTTCTTTGTCTCATATGGCTAGCAACTTTAGAATGAACAATGTAAAGAAAATGAAAAATGATGTGAACATTTTTCATGGCATTAGTAACTTGTATGCCACCTCAAAAGGCCAAGGTCAATCACACGCCAAAAACTGCCGTAACATGATTCATGTGTTGCATTAATTTATAGGCTTTTATGGTGCCAATGTATGGGTACTGTCTTGAGTATGCAGTGCAGTAAGTGGGTATGCCAGTATGCAGTGGGCACTGGACGGATGACTGCATACATGTTGTCATGTCACATGGTGTGGCAATATCTTGACTTGTTATACAGCACGATGCTGTGCTTTGTCAGTGTCACACATGTTCTAACTTTTTACATGATATTCTGCACCATATTTTTTCCTGGCTGACTACTAGTTTCTTAACTGTCATCTCATAATAGCAACAACTTGTCAAAATGCACATTCTGCTATTCTTCACGGTTACAGTGAATGACTTGAAGAGTGTATAAACCATATAATAAATTTTTAAATAAATCTATTGTTTAACAGTACATTTTATATGAAAACCTTTCTGTCTCTGAATTTTAGCACTCTACTAGTCTCATGATAATAATTCATGTGCTTTGCTGTAGTCATTTTCTCTTTTTAATTTTAAAATATTTATTGCCATATTCATTGTCCTGCTGTTGTATTCAGCCCTTACGGGCAGGTTCGCGTTCTCCATTGACTCCATCTTGTCCGCTTTTGTGCTAGCCCCTTGAGTTGTGAATAATCCATGTCCTCGTTGTTTGTCTACAGTAGCCAACTCAGTAGCATTTCTTTCTTTCAGTCTCCCACTTTCGTTCCTCCCTGGCAGTCGACCTTCCAGCACTGTTCTCACCAAAGAACCATGACGTAGCACATGTCCCAACCACCTCTTCTGTCTATTCCTCAGTGTGTCCATGAGTTCCCTTTTTGCTTCAACTGTTTCTAGTACTTTCTTGTTGTTTTTGTGTTCGTCCAAGATATTCTTAACGTGCGATGCCATTCATTGTCCAACGACCATATATTTATTGTATTTGTGGCATATTTTTCTGAGTGAATACTTAACATCGATTATCCTAACTCGTTGTAAGTCTACATTTGATGTTTTCTGGTTAATATTGGAGTGAATAGTTTTTTTGTGCAAATTTTTCAGAAAGTAGATGATCTGTGGGACTTGCTGGATGTTGAGGCTACATCATTCATGGCATACGATGATTTTATGAGATGTTATCTCGGCGAGATGAATGAGTATCGCAAGTTCCTTGTGATAAAGGTATCATTCTGGCTCAGTGTCTGTCTGTGATAAGTTAGCTTTTATTTGCAATTCGTACTTCCAGTCATAGATTGATTGCGTCTTTGCTGCTGAGCAAATAGTGATTCTGATGTACTTGAACATGCATCGTAATTTGGTAAAAGATGTAAGATTGTGCTATCTCTTTAGCTGACCTGACCGATGTTGATGCTTTTCATTTATCTTGATTTTTGCAGCCTGAGATGTTCACATCAGTTGTGACCAGTGGAATAAGCATTTAGTTTTTTACGTGCGAGAGCTAGCATAGCTAGCTTCAGCGCATAATAACTATGGTAATTTTGTCTGTCTGTCAGTCTTAGTCTTAGTGATTTTTGGCAGTTTTTGGCTGCAAAAGAATGAATTGCAGCGAAATGGATAGAGATAGACCAAGATTACCTGCGAACAGGAACTGCTGTAGGCTCTCGCACGTATCATGAGCATTAGCTCAGATTTCTTGTTTTTTTGCAGCAGCAGTTGGATGTGAATTTATACTCATGTTATTCTGTGCTATAAGCTTACCAGTGTTTGATTTGTCAAAAAAAAGCTATGGATGGGTCATCGCCTGGCGAGTGCCGAAGGTGCATGGGTCAAGGCTCATTCAGTTGGTGGTGTTAAACCCCCCCCCAAACACCCTGACAAATCAAACACTGAAGCTTACTGATATATTATAGTCTGTGGCATATTAGGTTAGAAATGTAAATAGGACAAAAGGTGTGCATTTCAGATGTTAGGCCTGGCATCTTCCTTTTTCTTTTGTTAATTTTTCTCTTTTCAAAGGGGTTCTGGGTGCACAGGCCTTTCAGATAATGCCTCTGGATAATAGTATTATAATAATCTTTAATTGCAATAAGATGCAGCATACAGTAAAAAAATACAATACAATGCAGAAGCTAATTACTAAAAAAAAACCTAAGCTAAAAGACAATATTAAAAAGAAAACAGAGAAGACCATGTGTATGTCACAG
>Ga0209671_1004117_pt1 | contig 14268 bp, 7 predicted proteins | sample WorMetHERISLAND2_2_FD_187401 | JGI IMG/M metagenome (GOLD analysis project Ga0209671, IMG submission 187401) | Marine gutless worms symbiont microbial communities from Max Planck institute for Marine Microbiology, Germany - Olavius geniculatus... | ecosystem: Host-associated > Annelida >... | reverse complement strand
AACGATGGAAGTTGCAATGAGGCTGGCTGTTTTAGAATCAAGAAAAGGACGGATGCAACGAAGCTGACGAATGTGAGAATAGCAAGATTTAGACAGTGCAGAGATTTGATCCGAGAAAGTGAGGTGATGCTAGCAAGGTTAAGACTGAAAATGAGTGGTAATGAATAGTAGCTTACTGGCCACGTAGTGGAGGCCTAGTAGTGGGGTGGCGGTATGTCTGCTGGCTGCACTGCAAGCCCAACTGTTCGCTGCTGTTGGCAATAAATGTCCAATAAATGTGCTGTGATATTATTAGCTCATGCTAATTAGCTGCCACTTTCAAACCAACTTAAAATCAACAAACACTTTTTCTACTCCTAGATGCCATCTCTTTTTACCAGAACACATAAGCACATATGAGATGTTTTCAATAGTTAATGCACTACATAAATTATCTGTGATATTATTAGCTGTTAGTTATTCACTCAGCACTGCATGCTTTGTTGAATTTGAGACAGCCAGGTCAACTCAGCTCGGCTATAACTTCATGCATACACGCAATGTATACTAGTGAAAGCTGGGATGTAAACAGGCACACAGCAAGACGTATCAGCACTGTATCCCATGGTCTGGCAGTGCAAACTGATGTCTGGTAAAAGACAAGAAATCAGAGATCACCACCTTCCTATGGGCTTTTTTGTTGCTTGTCGCTAATGTTACGTTACTGGTAGTTGTGAACTACACCGATAAAATAAAGGGTGGGAGTAAGGGGTAGGAGCAGTAGTGGGGGGATACATACCTCCTAGTAACAGCCTGCAGAAACTCATCAATCAGTTCATCATAACGATGTCCACGCACACGCTTGTGTCTCAGACCAATGTATGTTGGATTCGCCAAGAGTTGCTACACACACAGACCCAAACACAGAATGAAGCAAAGACGTCGATCCACTGCTGACATGATAATAATAATAATAATATAGTTACTTGTAAGGTGATCAATGTCAGCGAGCTGAATCTAATATGCAGCCATCCACCTGACTATACGTGTTTGCCCACTGCACTGCACATAACCACGACCAGTGATCGCTTGAGCTAAAACAGGCACACCACTTTAGTCTTGCGCCAGGGGAATGTTCACACCAACTATGGTTTTTCTGTGCCTTCATTTTCGAGTTACGACCCCAAATGAGACAGACATCCAGATAATACGCAAGACAAATGAATTAGTCCTCATTCATGCAATATATACAGAAATACTTTGATGCTGTTGGGCTAAAAAGCAAAAAGCCTGCACATGTTCTGTTACAACGATTCATAAGACCAATCCAAACTAAACTTAGTTTGTACATGTATGTGTGGTAGAATACACTGTAGAGCACTCTGAACAGTTCTGATAAATTGACATTCTTTCTTAATTTCCTACTTTTATCCCACAGATTGAAACAGCAACTGGAAAGCTAAGCCATTTGGTAGAAATTAATCTAATTAGAGCCTTTACTGAATAAGTTGTTTACGGTTGAGCAACTGATACCGTCTCCTTGGAAACAATTTCCGTTCACCACAAAAGTCATCACAACCAACAACATGAAAGACTGGCTCACTATCTGCCAACATAATTCTCATATGAATAACAACCAGCAATAAAATAAGTAAACTTAAGTGACCTCATTGTCGGTACCGACGTCCAGTACCACGGGAAGACACTGATGTGGGGGAACTCCACCCATGGCCGTGTACAGAGCCAACTTTCCAATGGGAATTCCCATGCCTTGTGCACCAAGGTCACCAAGACCGAGGATACGCTCTCCATCTGTAACGACTATAGCCTGCACGCAAGCACATTGAATCAAGCAAAAAAACATGCAATAAAAGTTATGATACTGAGTTCACAGTTCACATTTGCGACTGCAAGCCTACAAGTTATGCATATTACTTCTTCATCTGGCAACTACAACTAATATCACAAAAACAACTACTACTACTCATCATAGTTCATGGCAGATCTGATGTATCCGGGTGGTGAGTGGGAGGTCAAGCTCGAGCACGCCTCCACACCATCATGAGCCTTGCAACAAGTCAGAAGGATCTGGTTTGCTGGGACATCATCTAGCAACGTTATCAAATAATGCAAACCTTTGTTTGCAGACAACAGATGAGGCTGCAAGGCGACTGGTGTGACGCTTCATCTACTTACTGATTATATTCAGCAACAACTACATTAAACACATGCCACTAAAACCCAAGATATGTTCTCTATCTGCTGCTGGTTTGGCAACAAAAAGGCATCCAGTCTGTTAAATTAAAGCTTCTGCCAACAGTTACCAACAGCATGTTTACTTTTGCAAACCAGCCAAAAACTAACTATCTGAGAGAATGAGCCTAGAAAAATGGGTCCATTCGACACAAAAACAAGTGGACAAGCAAAGAAAACGCATCACTCACTAGGTATGTTATCACAGATACACATCAGACATTAACGTAACTGTATTCTGCAAATGAACGAAGAGATTCGAGAAAAAGACATTCCAATAAAAAGTCACACTGACACAGACAGAGAGTGTACCTTGACGTCATTTTCAGGCCAGTTACACAGAATCTCATAGATATGACCAATGTCATTAATAGTCACATAGAGACCCCTAAACACACAGGCATATGCAATTATGCACACATACAGCCATGCACAGACAAGACATAGGCACACAATATACAGACAGATGCATGAAAGCATGCCAAGGGCCTGACTTATTTCACCTGCACCGACAACACTTCGTATACAGTTGACTTTCCAACTTAACATTCCATCACTAAGCCTGTGTATAAACATTACTTCATACCACTGACAATGGGTCTTGTCATCCTGAAAAAAAAACAATTCTAGGAAAACTCAAGACTATATTGTGGCACAACAAAATCCAAGCAGCTGCTTAGAAAATGGCATAAAAATTTCCAGGACAAATGCTTCTGTTACTCATTGCATAATGTGTGAATACGTGTACCGAAAGCTACAAGACATACAGACCGTGGCTTGCGGAATATGAAGCCAAACTTCTGGCAGGCTTGGCCGACGGTCGGCGTGTAGACAATTGGAGCCAGCTCCTCAATGTTGTCTGCCATCGTCTGGACCAGACATCAGCAGAAACAATTCAGTCTCCACCACATGCTTGCTGACTTGTAAAACTGTTAAAGTAGACAGTGCCAGTTTGACAAAACACCACACCGGACCGCACCAAATGATTAGGATTAAGGTTAACCACACGTGTTTCGGTGCGGTGTTTCGTCAGACATGGCAGTGCCCTTAAACTAATAACCTCTGCCAAGAGAGTTATGTGATACCTAGCATTTGTTTAATATATATCTGTTGGTTTGCTAGAAAGATTACAAAAAAAACTCCAGGAAAATTGGACTAAAACTTCAGAGCAAATTAAACACGGCCCAACTTAGCAGTTCATTTTTTAAAATTAGATTTAGGTTATTATTCAAATCAGCATTAAATAAAGCCTGTAATCAGATAAACTGATTAAAAAATCACATAAATCAGATATAGCTGCAATCGTTTAAAACATTTTGTAATCAACGAATCTGCAAGAATCTGCAGCCCTAAAATCACATCATCACAAGCAGATAATATAGAAGCCGGTGAGAGAACCGTACCTGATAGAAGAGTTTCTCGTTGCGGTCGAGCAAGCCGGCGAGGTAGATGTACTTGTCGAGGTCGGTGTTATGTTGTCTACAGTTCTCCAGCACCCTCAGCTTCTGCTCCGCCGGAGTGAACACCACTGGTGGCAACAGACCGTGGATACCTAAAATCTGCCTTTCCTTCAATGTAAACGCCATTCCCTGCATGATAGACAATATTTTCTTTTGAATAATCGAACAATTTTAAAAAGAGGGTAAATGTGATGTAAGCCTATAGCTCTTTACAGGAAAGCCATCACAGAGCTACAAGCATCACCTGCTTTATGGGATCACACAGTATTACCTGCTACGTAACAAAGATGAACGTGCCCTGCCTCAACGCCAACCTGCAGTACTTGATTTGCCTACCCAGTAGGGATGGAAGTCTAAGCCAACCTCGGTGTTGGTTTTACACCGAGATGGTTACCTGTCTGCAGACAGTCACACATCCATATAGTAACCACTTGTTAATGACCGGACTCAGAGTCAAACTGACGACCTCTTGATGGTAAGTCCGACAATCCGCCATCACGCCACCAAGCCAACAAGTGCATTCAAGGCTGCTCAACGTCTGGTGAAATTAAAAGCTAAAGCTGAGCTATCATAGATAACCCGTGTCAGAGCTGTGGAGCACCACCTCCCATATAGGATCACATAGTGCTACAAAGCCACCCAATGCACTAAACTTGCCCTGCCTTAACTCAAGCCAGACAGGCCGGTACTCATTTACTTACCTCAGAGCGATAAAAGGTCGAGTTGACCTAGGTGGCTGGCTGGTTAGTGGTAGCAGTCAACACATCATAGCGCGCAGTGGAACTCGGTCACTGAGATCATCGGATGCTTCACTGCTCCATGTGCCCTTCAGATGGACTGCCATCGGCAAACGATCATTCAGCTGCGCTGCACCGACAACCTGGAACTCTCTGCCTGCTTCTATCATTAACTGTAACACTCTCTAGAGTGTAGTTCCTGTAGCCACTGGGTATCTGACAGAGCGGAATTCGTGACATGACTTATTGCCGACCTCAGAAAATCTGCAGGGAAGAGTTGTTGACCGATGGTGAACAGCGCAACAAATGCAGCACCCTGGGGGCACTGAATGAAGCTCGAGAAGGATAAGAGCATTCTGTGCGTTGATCATGGCCGCACCCTGCATAGACCTTCACAATATCTATAGCATTTACATCAGACTTCTGTCATCCAAAACATTTCAAAAGAATGGGCATGGTATGTCAAAAAAGCAAGTAAATCTAAAAATAACATGTCAGGACTCAGGAGTGCATACATTAGATTAATCACAGACCAAAATATTTCTTGTGCATGTATAACCACGGGCCCGCAGCAAAAAGTAATGCATATAGTGTAATGTCCACAGAGAGAAAGACTATGGGAACTAAATGCAAGAAACGTATGTTTGTGCAAACGTATAAACGTGTCACTTTTATAGCGTCTAATGAGGTAATAACCACAAGGGCGCTTCACACAGTAGTGAATGGGTGCCAGCCTGATATGATATGATCATATGAGGTGTTACGCTCAAGGACGCGCGCAGCGTTAACACCTGCACAAAAGTTTCACCTTGGCCCACGGCGCCCGCCAGACAAACACCAGCCTCAGAAGCCGCCCTCCTCTCCCTCCTTCTCCTGCAGCCAGATGAGCCGTGGGAAGACGGCTACCTGGCGCCGGAGGCAACGCAGCAGGCAGGCTGTGCCAGGAATTATACATAGCCAGCCACTGTGTATTGTGCATAGATAGTGCATACACTCTGGCGGACATATATTAAGACTTAGCTCAAGCAGTGGCAAATTCACATGCAGCAGCAAAGGCAGTAGATATTGAGGACTGGCAGCATTATTATCACTATCATACAACATGAATGCCAGCACGCACGCACGCACGCACGCACACACACCTCATTAGCCAGCTTATTAAATACAAACACAGTAGGACAATCCTCAGACATGCTAGTCTCAATGCGCTTATGGTAGGATGTTGTCCGTCTGTCTGTCTGTATGTCAATCAATCAATGAATCAGATTGCAAATTTGTAGAGCGCCCCTTAAACGAGTGTTCTCAGAAGCGCCTGCTATACAAGTAGGTTGTGAGGCTTTGTTTAAAATATTGCCTGCTGATGTCACTGTTTTTCAGTTTCAAAGGAACAGGCTGTCGTCTGTAACGTATGTATTGTGACTAAATGGTAAGTCCGAATGAAAAAAAACTGTCATAATTTAAATAGGGTTGCCCGACTGCTACCCTGTGTTATCTATTCGGACACCATGCGACTTCTGCAAACGGGAGTACCGACTACACCCCCAAATACTTTCATTGCGAATTGCTGAATTGCGGCCAAACCAATTCAGTTACTTAGCAGCACGGTTACCACTGACAGCCTACAAGAAACGACCAATGCTCTAACGAACAGTACCATCGCACAGGGATGTGGTCTCTTGGTCTCAAGACGGTCTCATCTCGGACAAAATCGGACCGTCGTATAGGACCAGACGCCGCCGTCGACTGCTGACTGACAAATAAATGCAAGCGTGCCCGTATAACTAAAAAGATAATTTGGGGCGATTCTAGCAGAATGTATACAGACTAGATCTTTGAAGTAACACTGTGCAGGCCATAACGGATCCGAATTCCAAATTATACAGGGTGGTCCAAAAAAGACGGCACAAAGTTTATGGCACCATAATTTCGTAACCGTACATCACAGAGTCATGCGGTTTTCAGCAAAATGTTCTGAAAGAAATTCTTTACATGACTAAAGTCATTGTTTAAATACAGCAATTAAATATTCTTTGTGTTTGCCGCTGGCAAGTGAACTATTGAAAAACAGTATTACCTTCAATGTATTTTGGTCCATAAAAACATGCCATTATTATTTTATGAATAGCTCCATGAAACATCGGCCGATTTCAATAATTTTTTGCATGCGACATTAAGAAGAAACTAGATGCAAAGATCTGTAGTTTTGGCCACCTCACCTTAACGTTGTTGCTACACTACCGTGCGAAATGCAGAAGTCGCAGTTCGGCCATTGACAACAATGAATTCCTAGCAGGTAGCGTAAGCGTCAGCTCAGAAATTATTAAATGAATAGTGACAAACACAATTAGCAATTATTATCACTCTTTTGAGTCACACGTGGCACACCACATCATCTTCATTTCAGCATGTACTCAAAATGTCCTCCTGCAGCACAAACGAAAGCGGTAGACGTTGACACCATTTGCCAACAGCACATTCAGTAACTTCATGACTCAAGCAGCCCACTCGCTGTTGATGTATCATTTCAGTTTGTCGACTTAGAATTTTAAAATACAGACAAAGCAACAGATTTTCAATAATTTTGTGGTCTCAGTAATTTTCCGAGCTGACGGATGCACTGCCCAGTATAAATTCATTGTTGTCAATGGTCAAAATACGACTTCTGCATTTCACAAGGTAGTGTAGCGACAACCTTAAGGCGAGGTGGCCAAAACAACAAACACTCACGTCAAGTTTTTTTTTAATGTCGCATGCCAAAAATTATTAAAATCGGCCAATGTTTCACGAAGCTATTCATAAAATAATAGTGTCACGTTTTTATGGACCGCAGTGTCAAGGGTAATACTGTTTTTGCATTGTTCAATTGCCTGCGGCAGTAACAAAGAATATTTAACTGCTGTATTGAAATATTGACTTTAGTCACGTAAAGAATTTCTTTCGGAACATTTTGCTGAAAATCACATGACTATATGACCTACGGTTGCAAAATTATGGTGTCATTAACTTTGTGCCGTTTTTTGGACCACCCTGTATATGCAGAAATTTGATAGTAAAAATATATAATATTTAAAACGCACCATTGTAATAACGCCTTACTACAGAAAACCCGCTCTAAATAATCTTGTCCGACAGTTTTGTATTGTTAGAAATCTGTCTTCTGGAGACAGATTGTCAATAAAGTTTACGAGCTATTAGCTTAGTTGACTGTCGCGTGTGTCGCGTTCTACGCATGTCGTGATGGTTATTGCGATTTACCGTGTAGCCTCAATACTGCACGATTGGCACACCATAGTGCGTTATGACGCTTCAAGATCATCCAAGGTCAATCATTTTAATGTCATTTGAAAGCCAGTATTCGACTTCTTATTAGTGATCAATAGCAATCTAGGTCCCATCTCGCACCGTTTAGCCACAATACACACGTTACAGAGGACGACAAAGAGACAACGGACGACAACTGTGTAAGACGCCTACAGCATTGCTGTAGCGCGTCAATAATATCTGTCAAAGACAGGCGGACGAATGGGCAAGATCCGTAATGCGGCCTGTTAGGACAGCCGTAATAAATACACCAAATAAAAGCAGCGTTTTGGATGGCCTAACAACCATGAACGAGTTCAGTGCACTATAGATAAACAAGCCAATAGGCATCGATCTGGCTGTTGACTAAGGCGACAGAAATAAATAAATAAACTAGAAATTTGGGGCAAAGCCCAACGTGAGTCCGCCCGGCGCCCTAAGTCCAACTGGGGGAAATTGGGGAAGGGGTAAAATTTCTCCGGCATCAAAGTCACGTGCCCCGTTTTCGTGCCTATCGTTTTCGGGAGGACTAATAAAACAAGATCAGCCAGAACTGCTTGAACCCAGGCATTAAAGATCGCAAAATGAGGGCCATAAAACGTCACGCAATCGTTCGGATTATCACAGTGGAGGCAGCTGATGAAAGTCGCCCGAGAAGCCACCGGTCGCAGGGTCACTGCATGCTATTGTATGCCGCTTGCGCGTGCCGCGTAGTGAGCTCATTGCCCGGGGATAATTTGTCACGGGAAGGGAAACTTTGTAATGGGGAAACTATCTAATGTGACACTGCCAGACCGACAGTGTTGACGCTGATGCGGACAGAAGGACTGCCAAAGCGACGTGCTGCTGCTGCTGCGTGCCAGAAATGGTGATTATTTTGGCCTGCACGCCCGTGTTGATCGAAGCGACGCGGTGATAACTGCTAGCATGCTTTGCTATAAATAGAGTGGACAAACAGACAGACAAACTGACAAACCGACAGACGCTGCAGCATCTGCGTGGAAAAAAAGTGACTGCATAGCCTAGCATGACAGTCAAATAAAATATAAAACTTAAATCACGCTGCACCCAATACACGTAGCTCCAAAACAGAGATGTTAGGAATTTTGTCCAAAATGAGATGTTGCCACTCCCCAAGACCATATTCAGTAAAACTAAAGCTGTCAAAGCGACGATTTTTTAACGCATTAAAGGTCCATGGCCACGGTCAAACTCACTCGCGCAATTTCTGTAGCTTTACATTAGACATTTAACCTCGCATATATAATATGTCGATTTGAGCTTCATAAATATATGAAATTAATGTGTGAATTCAAACAAAATGCGGCATTACGTTACGTTATGCGAAATATTCTAATCTATCAGTGCCCGCAGTGACGTCATGACCCTAGCCCATATAGATCATGAATATTAATGGCTAGCCGGCGACGTCATCATTCTAGGCTAGGCCATAGCCTATAGACGTCATGAATATTGATTCATGACGTCTACAGGCTAAACTCATGACGTCACCGCAGGTCATCATGGCAGCGCGTTTTCTACGTCGTTTTCGCAGATCGTCGACTTCAAAGGTAATTTTTTCCGTGTTGACAGAACGCTGGGCGCTGATATTACTGTCAAAGTTATCACAAAATTCTGCACTTTCAGAAAAATGGATAAAATGTATATGTTAATTTTGGTTACCACGGACCTTTAATGCACTGCATTAATTTTTAACACATACGTTAATGTGTTAATAACACATCATTAATATTGTTCATATTGTAGGTAGGCTACATCGACAGGCTGCCTGGAATGAAGCCTACAAATCGTGCCTGTGTTGCAGGACCATGAATGGCAAAAAAACAATTTCTAATTACTTGAATATTATTCGATCGTCAAATAACCGTAATTTAATGGAATATTGAAACTACTGCATCACAGAACGTAGTAAATTTAGTATGTGCATTAATTTTTTTAATGTGTGTGAATTTATCAATGAGTTAAGTTAATGCGTTACTTTGACAGCTGTAGGTAAAACCCATAAAAGCACCACAAATATAAATCAGCGTCAAAAATAGGCAGAACGTTAGCTTCCCCTTGCACTTTCCATTACGTTACCTTATAGTAACAAAGATACATACATATAGTCGGCACTCTGCACCTTCGATTTGCATTTGCAATGTTGGAGACATAAGCCAAGTCTGTTACAATTTGCAGGAGATGAGAAGTCAATTATTAATTAAATATATGCATCCAGTTAACACTAAAAAATTGGGGCAGAGCCCAACGTGAGTCTGCCTGGCGCCTTAAGTCTAATTGGGTGGAAAACTCAGGGGGAGGTAAAATTCCAGGTAGCAAAATCACGTGGGCTGAAGTCAAGTGCATTAGCATACGCAGAACGCACGTTGACGACATAGGGTAGGTAAACATCAGCCATCTTATCTCTAGTGTTAGTGGACCAAAGTTCACCAACTTTTTGGTTCAACGCTGGAGAGTTTGTCCCCACTGTGGTCAGCCACCTTGACGTGGTGGTGGGGCTTTGCTCTGATGACCCGAAAGATTTCTACAATCTGGAGGATAGGAGTGTACTAAGAGCTGACCAAATCCGTGACAGCATTTACTACACGTTACCAATGCTTTTGTGCTGGTTTCGGCTTTACAGCCCACTACGGCTTTATAGCCGCTACTTGTAACCTTGCGGTTACATTTGGGGATGCACATTGGGCCTCAGCGCTGGGCAGGTGTAAGAGCCTGCCCACCCCGAAGGCAAGGCAAGGCAAGGCAAGAGAGAGATTGTGGTTGATAACACCATTTACCGCTATCTCTATCCAGTCCAGGGATATTCACAGTCAAAATCAAAAGTTGTCATTAAAACGTACCAAATTTTGGACGTTTTTTGCCCACCCAAATTTTAAGGGGGCAGTGACAGCCAAAAGTTGTACGTGCGTTATCACCCCCACTGAGCAGCACGTCACGTGCAAAAGTTTCATAAAGCTACTCCCCCAGGCTCCAAAAATCTTGCACCTAATACACTGAATTTTAAGCCAATTTTGGACCCCCCTTTGAAAAAATGTAAAAGGGACCCCTGTTCCTAGTGGGGTGTGCTAGTAAGACTAGGTCATTCTCTAGCATGTGTAAAAATTTGGGGGCGCAGCTCCCCTTAGGGGCCAAAATGTGGTATCCCGAAAAGTCAATTTAGGTAGGTATGAGTACACCTCTAGATCTCCGAAATTTCTGGACCAAAGTTCACCAGACTTTTTCACTGAACGAGGGAGGAATTGCGGTAGATCACATACTTGTCCGATTTTGAATATCTTTATCAGTTCCGGAGACATTTGCTGTCAAACTTTGAAGGCGACCAAAATCGGGCCAAATTTTGCATGTTTTTGGCCCCTGAAATTTTTTGCTAAAGGGACGGCGGCCGTGTACGTAGTGTGAAACAATGCTAGGACTAGGTGCACGGCGGCCATGCCGGTATTACTGAAGCTATTGATATGGCGGACATGTAGGGGCCTAGGTATAAGTAGCCTCAAAGCAAGTCAAAGAGAAAGGACAGGCAATAACCCCAATTGTTGCTACAGGGTGGGTCGACAGTGCCGTCTATACATCCAAACTTCAGAAGGCCAATGTCCGACTTCCGGAAAGAAAGCGATTTCTCAGAATGAGTAACTAAGTACCATATATGCTATGGTGATTGTGGTATATCGAACGCTACAATCAACGCTAAATATAGTACGGTAATTCAGCACACGTAAAGTTTGTATTTTTTTATGCGCAACAGCAGCTACTGCTGTAGCGTGTCTTAGCTATCATAATTCTGTCCATCCATCCATCCGTCTGTCTGTCACACGAGTGATTCAGTCAAAAACGGTGCAAGCTAGGATCCCCAAATCTTCACCGTCAGCTGCCTGGACGACTCTAGTTTCAGAAACTGTAAAGCTTTTACATAAATTCGAAAGAAGTCACCCCAAACAAGGGCACTAAATGAGGGGGGGGTAAAAAATTGCAATATCCTGCCAATAAAGCACTGGCTGAGCGATAGGTGGCACCCTCTGGTGAATAAAAAAGTTAAAAATAGGGTTAAAAATAGGGTCAGGGTTAGGGTTAAGGTTAGGTTTAGGGTAACGCACCCGGTATTTATTTGGTAACTAAGGCAACACGTTAACTATTCTTCGCCATCGGAAGTAAACACGCGGGCATCTAAAAACCGAGAACAACCATGTTTAGATCTTTAGACTTAGGTGTAGAATTAGGGTTAGTTTTAGGGTTAGGCTTAGGGTCAGAGTTAGGGTAAGGTTTAGGGTTTGTAGTTGCATTCAACTGCAATTAAAATAACTAAAATCCAGTACGATCGGTGTCACAATCGTTCTCGGTCAATAGACGCTTGAAGTAAACAGCCGTGACGTGGAGATCACATTGCAAGCACATGTATGATTTGTTGCAAAATAGTTAGAAAAGCGTGAAACGATCATAAAAATTTCTTCATTTTTCTGACTCTAAACATCTTTGGCAATTGATTAACGTGAAATCAGAAATTTGCGGGTAAGTTATTATACTGTTTCGCCTTTTTCTGAGATGTACTCATAACGTACTACACGCCTAGCGTCATCTCACGTGGTGCATATGTACTGACAAAACACTGAGACCTTGTGGGCCAAGACCGAGACCCGAGTTGCATAGATCCGAGACCTAGACGCTGAGCATTTTGTCCAGTATGAGCCAAACATGAGACATCAATATATCTCGAGACGGTCTTGAGACCGAGACTACACCTCTGTCATATTTTTATACGATGTATATTTATTCTTGGCCGTGCAAATAGTCACTGCGGTATCTGATACCTTGTTTGTTCGCGGATTACGAATCAGTGAAATTCCCCGGTCTTTGATGATGGTATCCAGGTGGGTTCGGGTTCGTTTGACGGCTCTTGGTGACTCCTTGAGGCGTTTTGAGTGCGGTAAATGTTCATCGCTCGAGCTGCTGCTACTTCCACCGTGTTTCTCGTCGTAATCCACAGCGGTCACCGTCGAAGTAGCTTTTGAACGCAAGCACACCATCCCGGCACGACCCAACTTCGAGAGCGACAAACACGGATAAACTTTCTTCGTAAAAATCGCCGCCATTGTCCGACGAAAACTTTAATTTACGACAACTTTTACACCGAAAAACCAAGCAATCAACCTCAACCTTCGGCCGCCGTTGCTACTTCAATTTCACGCTGACACGCTCTATGCTGAAAATGTTAGTATAAAAACCTAGAAATGCCAAAGAGTATGCATAGCGTAAAAGTGTATAAAAAAATTTTCTTGCTTGTTTGTGTGTTTGTCATATTGGTTAATTGGGTTACTTCAAAAATAATAACTCAAATAAATAGCTTCAGAACTTAAGAATATTTGCTTTTTTTAGCCCAATCATATAAGCTCAGTGCTACCGTCAGTTCGGCGAACTGAGAGATTGTTGACCAAAATTACAGACAGTGACGGTGGCAGCATCTCAGCGGCCGGGCGGCATCGAGCGTCATCCGTTTTCCCCAAACTGAAAGTAGCAAATTTTGCGTTGTTTCTACCGTACTGAAAATAGAATTAACGATCATACAAACTGCACATCACTTTCTGTTTAATGCTATAAGTCTACTTTTACTGAATACTGACAGCATTTATCGTTTCCGGTATATAATTTTCGGGCGCGTATTGTTTTTAAATGTCACTGTTTCATTTACAAAATAGAACGTAAGTTTTGAATTATGTCATCGCAGAAAAACTCACGTTTGCAGCGAGAATTGGCACTGTTCTCGGACAGCCCTCCGCATGGTATTTCATGTTGGAGTAAAGAAGGCAGTCTGCAACACTTGGAAGCGCGTACGTATTCAGAGTGAATTCACTGGATGCACGTCAAGAATCGTGGATATTGGACTTTGGACACAGTGCATTAGATAACAGATAAGTGTAGTACGTGCGTATTTGGTCAGGTCAACTTAAACTATTACCCTCATCAAAATGGGAAACCAGTAGTGGCTTATCTTCTTCTTGTATCTAATGTGACCGAAATGCGTCGATTAACTTCTTGGTTGATCTCAGAGTAAAAACTATATTCGCACATCAAAGGAAAATCTTTTGTTGTAAATTTCACTATCACTATAGTGGCTCATGGGCTATGGCTTGGAGGACTTGCATGTCTGATTGTTGCGGGGTATGGCAGGGTACAATTACACTTACAATAATTCTAGCGGTAGATCAGCGATCTTGCTGTTAGCACTGGAAAATTGCTAGAGGTAGATCGGGTATGCACATTATTAGGTACATGGTAGAATTATGTTCCTGGTAGTCATAGGACCATGCCACGACGCTGTCACGTAGGCCGCCTTATTTAAATCAGGCTTATTCAGTATTATATCAGAGTCCAAGCCATATCTGTTTCTTTGTAACACAGACTTAAAAATATATTGCTTTTTGAATAAATTTGGTAGTTGATAACAAAGTGACTGATATTTCAGTCCCAACCACAGTCCTGGTAATGCAGTGAAGAAATATGGCTGCATTCTTACATTAATAATGTGA
>Ga0209671_1004116_pt1 | contig 14269 bp, 7 predicted proteins | sample WorMetHERISLAND2_2_FD_187401 | JGI IMG/M metagenome (GOLD analysis project Ga0209671, IMG submission 187401) | Marine gutless worms symbiont microbial communities from Max Planck institute for Marine Microbiology, Germany - Olavius geniculatus... | ecosystem: Host-associated > Annelida >... | reverse complement strand
GGGGTGGAGGAGAGATGGGGAGGGTATGGAGGCGCCTGTTTCTAATCGTTTTTACGAACGTCCTCTGCTGGATTCCGGTCGTGCTGGTTAAACTTCTCGCATTCACCGACCTTCACGTTTCAGGTCAGTCAAGCAAATTTAGACAGTGACTTCTTTATATGCATATTTTTGCATTTCAAGTGTTCAAAATGTTTAGATTCATCTTAAATTGACAGTTTACTTGTAACCGATATCAACCGCATTTGTCGACATGTTGTACCGATTTGCCCCAAAATAATTGCAGATTAGTTTCTAAACAGTTTAATTAAAATTATTAGTTTCGTTAACTACATTGCCAAAGTAGTTGCTAAATAATACGTAAAAAGTAAAACCTTTCCCAAGCCAAAAGGCCCGTAGGGCGGCGCTGATATCCGTATTTAGCCCTCATTAGGCTCATTTAGACACCAGTTTACACTGCAAAACGCCAGATATACAGCTAGTGCATTGCGCGGTGTGCCTGTTTACGTCTCAGCTTTCGCTGGTATAGTCATTGCGTTTACCGACGGAGGGACGGCCAGGCTGAGTTGATCTGAGTGACTGGTTACATACGGAGATGGTTTACCCGGCTGCCAACGGTCACCCATTCAAGTACTAACCGAGCCCGGTGTTGATTAACTTTGTGATGCGACCAACGACGTTACCAACTAAGACAAACCACCACCGTCACCACTAGGCTAACTAATAGTGTAATTAAACTGTTTCAATTAGTTGTCCATCACCGTTGGATAGGTTGGCTCACTAGCCTAATCGGCTCAGTTGATCGATCGCTTGTGTAGCGGAGTTGTACGCATGGCTGACGGTGTTCGTGCTGCCAATCAACAGCGCCGTCAATCCTCTGATATACACGGTCATGACGCCGTCGTTCCGTCGTCGCATGGTGGAAAGACGCCGATCACAAGCTGCCAACACGCCGCAAGTCAACAATCTAGCGACTGACAACACGGTCACATCAACGTGGCTGTCACTGCTCGCTTGCAACGCCTGCTTCAGGCGATTCAGTAAAGTTCATGTTCCATTTTTAGGCCTACTTATTACATAACGCTGCAGAACAATCTGTGCGAAAAAAACAACATTAAAGCTTAAATTCCATTACGCCGCCTTTGCGACAAAGTCTACGAACTTTGTCGTTGACTTTCATGATTTGTATCCACTACTTTTTTCCGAAACTTTTCCCGCGTGGAACTTTCGGTGAAAGGCGGCGTAATGGTTTTTGGGCTTTGTGGAGTTTAGCCAGAACTTTATTACTTGTTGTGAATTAGTTGCAGTAACGTCGTGGCCGGTGGTTGGCACCGGGGCAACTGCCCTTTCCCCATATTCTGGCCTGTTGAAAAATTTCGATTTCGTGTTTTCCGTTTTTCTCGGGTAGCGTAGAAGCACACTTTAGAAAAGGTGGAGAGTCGAATGATCGCTTGATGGCTAGTTGTGTCAGGAATATTAACGCTAATAGTTATTAAAATCTAATAATCTCTTTTCACGGTACGATCGATAATGTCGGGGTCCTTTTTTAGAGACAGTGTACATCAGACAGTCAATGACTGTAACATAACCTGTGTGCTGTGTGTTGTTCTCAGGATTTCGTCGTCACTCGTCCAACACGACGTCGACACTGACGATGCTACTGAACAACATGAACACCTCGGCCAGACTCAGCATCCAACCGTCACAACCACCACAACCACAATTATCTCAACCAACTCAACCACAACCACCCCAGCATCATCATCATCAGCAGCAGCAGCAGGACAGTCCGGAGTACCGGCGCGTAGAGACCATCTCCACTCCCCTCGAACTGCTGCCGCCGGGTGGTGGTATGTCTGCTGACTGCACTGCAGGTGAAAGAACCATCCCCACCGCGCTCGAACTGCTGTAAGAAGTTGGAATGTCTGTAGAGACCATCTCCACCGCGCTAGAACTATTACCGAAAGGTGGTATATCTGGTGACTGCACCACGGATGTAGGGGACTATTTCAACAGCCCTCGAGCTACTACCGGGTAGTGGTATGTCTGCTGGGTGCACCGCAGGTACCGTAGAGACCATCTCCACGGCTCTGGAGCTGCTACCGCAGGCCGGCTGCAACGGCGTTGCCGCCGCGGTTCCCGAAGACACCGGCAGCCGTGACCCCGTGCCATCTCCGCGTCGACCTGACCTAGTTAAATTCACGCTTGTCGTCGACTCCGCTCCATGACCTAAAGTATCATCAAACTTTGGCTCCCGATGAACTGCCCGTCATTTTTCCGGTTTCAAGCGACTAAAACCAGTCCGTAACTGTTTGTAGAATTTCGCAGACAGACGAACAGACGAACGCGAGTAACATTACCTCTTTCAGCGACATTATCTCTTTTTTTACGTCGGAAGTAATGATAATTATTATCTTTGTGCGTTTCCACCATACGGTAACTTGCCCGTGTTTAATTTATTTTTTTCGGTAAATACATTCGTCTGGGCCGCGGCCCCGTATTACCGCGATCGTTAAGCTCGCAAACTGCATTAGACAGCAAATATCTAATATTATACAACAACGTATAGCTAGCTGAATATGGGTAAGCATCGTGGGTAATTTTTCTAACATTTTGCCGACTTAAGTCTTATATTTGCTTATTTTTGGCGTTTTTCAGACGATGTTGTGAGGTTTATCGACAGCGTTATTGTGTTGCGTCTTTTAATGCGTTTTACAATTTGCTGTTTTTTAAGCACTGCTTTCGTTTTGTCCAGTTTTATTGTTCAGTAACCGGTACGATATCGGTGTGATAATGCCATGTTATTTAGTGCATCTAAGAGTAGTTTCCAGTACTCGTTACTTTTTCTGATGTAATAGCTGCTCATAGGAATATAAAATTTATTGTTGCTTAATTCGATTAACGTTGAGTCGACAGTAACATGTCATCTATAAATTTTGACTTCGCGCAATTATTATAGACAGTGCGTTAAGAACGATAATATCCGTAGGCCTACTTTTTGGTACAACTTTGGTAAACAGAACGATACTTTCTATCATTATTTTAGCGTTTGGCTATACGCTCTATAGCCTAACTCTGTTGCCGCATTAGGCCTACTTTGCAAAAATTTAAAACCGTCTATTTTTACGATTTACTGTGTGCATATCATTTGCCAAATTACAAGTTAAAATCTGGTTAGTTTACGTTTCAAATGCTTTTTGCTCTCCCAGTATACTAATTTTTGCAGGAATAATCACCCAGTCCTCGGTTATAGCGCCACGACCTTAAACAATTTAGGCTATTATAGCGACGTACAATTATGGAACTAGCCAAATACCACTTGGAATTAGGTATCGGCTTGGTTGTTGCTCCCCGTTGTGTCGCAAATAGGACTACTCGACTAAAGGCGCGTACAGAGCGACGTAACTGAACTGAACGAAACTGAACTCCCTCATTGATCAGCTTAGTTCAGTTCAGTTACGTCGCTCTGTACGCGCCTTAAAACGGTGCGGATGCAATTCAAACTGGCGAATATCGGCGGCATACGCCTACTGTGCAATGGGGGTGAAATGGGTTAAATAGCTAAAATGTGAGTGTAGTAGTCTAACAAGGGTGAAGGGTTAATGTACAATACATAGGTCAAATCAGGAATCCTTTATAAGCGGCGAGCTGCAAGCTAGAGTGTGTGAATTTCTGTCTGTGTGTGGGGGAATGATGATTGTATGGCGAGTTATTAATAGTGCGGCTGATGGATAGACTCAGTTAAGAAATTTGTAAGACTGAACTTTTATTGGATGAATTTGGATAATTTGGTTGTTGTACCAAACTGTATAAACTGTGAAAGTGAAAGTGCCAATAAATTTGCTAAATTTCTGTACCGTACCTGTCTTAAATATTAACTGAAAGCTAGATAAAAACTTATGAGATTGTAGACAGAAATAGAATTGCAGATAGAATTAGAATAGACTGAGAGAAGTGAATTAGCTGATTATATCTGAAAGAGAAGACTAAAAGAGAAGACTTAGCCTGAGCACCAAGTAAACCGGAAATAGAATATCTTGTTAGGCCTACAGAGAAAAAGGGTAGACAGATAGAAAGGAGGAATAAGAAGTTATCAGACTTAGAAACTTAGAAACATCTGAGAAGAGACTTACAATGAAATAATTTAGCTAATAAATACAGAAATAAACTAAATAATAAATAACACACAGTAAACTATATAATCCGTAGGTCATCTCCTACAGAAGGGTAACCGGAGGTCATTCAAGGTCATAGCCAGGCGGGTGTCTCTCCTCATAAAACCCAACAGATATTGCAACTGTTGTGATACGAGCGTAAACCGGCGTGCGACGACGCGCGTATATTTACGACGTGCGTACACGGACAGACGATGGATTGGCTGGACGCAACAGCAGCAGCAGCTGCAGCAGCTGCACTATAGAGCCGTCAGCGAGGAGAGTCCAACCCGCCCGCCACAAAACAGCCTACGTGCAGGGAGATGCATTATATACGGTAGACTACGTCTTTCCGCTTCTTGGCTAAGATATTTTGGTTCTCGAATTAATCGTAGTTTTAGTTTTTTTCAGTTTTAGTTTCATCACAAGATTTGCGGGTAATTTTGGTTTTTAGCCAACCGTACTAACCGTAGCGCTTATATGGTAGGCCTATGATCTTTTATTCGTCTGTCGTTTACGGTCTGTCTGTCTGTAACGTTTTGTATTGTGGCTAAACAGTACGTCGTAGGCAGAAAGTTATGCAGAATTATTCATTTGTGGGGCCTCAGATCCAAGTTGGGGTGTGAGTCACCGTGTGAGTTCTAAGAGTAGGAGATGGGGGTTTGGAGGACGTGCCCCAGCGGGGTGAGGGGCAGAGCCCCTGGTCAGAGGTCAAAGGAGCGAAGCTCCCCTGAAGCTGAAACACTTTTGGTTTATGGACGCTCGATGGATACCGTAAATTTACTATCTTTTGTAAAATTTGGACACTTAAAAATAAGATTTTTTTGGTTTTTTTGCAAGTTTAGTAGGTCCAAATTTGTCACAGTTTACTGTGAATTAATGCAAAATGCAGAAATAACATAGGTTTTACCAAATGCATTTGGTTTCTACCACAACACCCTCCTGCAGTAGACCTATCTTTTTCGTAGAGGGTGTCAAGTTTTTAATGGGGGTGTACACTTCCCCACAGAATGGGGGCTGGATAATTCGCTGACCGTAGGAGACCGCGATCGTACCGTTGGATAAGTCGTTGGTAAGTTTCTGTAGGATGTCAATAATAGCCATGTCGCTATCTGCAGCAGTTTGGCTGCAATTTTTCCTGTCTTCATGCTATCCGCGGGCAGTACTTATCATTAAGCGAAAGTTTTACTTGTTTTCATTGAGTTTTCGTCGTTCTTAAACCTGAAAATTATACTCCACGTTCTCCTGAAACGCTGACCACTAGCAGTTTGGTGTTTACCGTCCAGTTCTCGTTTCGGCTGCTAAAGTAGGCTATGTCTGCAGTACGCCTGGCGTCGGCATGTAAACAGTAGATACAGATATAGACGGCGCGCTGGAAAGAAGAAGCTCGAATGCTGTGTGGAAGGAAGAATTGGCCTCACTCCCGGGACACCATGGACCGTACAGCCAGGTACCGGTCCGGAATACAGATGAGCGGATCTATAGAAACATGATCCACCGTTAAACCGCCCAGTGGCGGATCCAAAGGGCGAACGTTCCCCCCCGGCTTGCGACCCCATGCGTGAGTGAACACTTCGAAGCTTCGAAGTAAGATTCCCAAATTTGATTTTGGGCGGCGCTGCTGGGAGAACTCACAACCTCTTGCTGGATTAAAAAGGTTTTAAGCCTACTTCTAAGAGAAGGCAGGTAGGAAAAACGAAGGGAGGCGGAAAAATAAAAGAAGAGAAAAGGGAGAGAGGGGACATTAGAGATTTTTTTGAGTATGCGCTATATAAATTTACATTTTACTTTACGGATATTTCGCCCTTACATCCCTTGGCTAAAACTTAGGTTCGCCACGAAATCCGCCATTCGGTTAAACTTGCTGGGCCTCTCTGGGATTGACAAAATAAAGCAAATGCTTGATGATCGATTTATGAAAAAGACAACAGAAAGCTCAGCTGTCGCTAGTATAGCCGACTATACTGGTTTTAGTGACCTTTAAAATCATCCAAGGTCGACGATTTTTATTTCATCTGAAAGGTCATATACCACTTCTTATTAGTGATTAATAGTAACCTAGGCTTTATCTCTCACCGTTTCCGAGATAGAAAATTGAATTTCTCTTTTCTTTTATTTAACCCTAATTTGAAAGTGTTTCTCTTCCACTAGATGGCTGAAATTTTGCATGCCCAAGTTCAACACACATTGCTAATTATTCGTGTAAAAAGTTCTCCCCTACGACCTAACGTTTAGCCATAACATTCGTGACAGACGGACGGACGGACGGACAGACAAACAGACGGACGGACGACAACCATGCCAATGGATCGATCGTTACTTAAGTACGGTCGGCTAAAAACCGTAAATGCCTTATCTGAAAAGCAACCTTATTTTAAAACGTCTAATAATCACAATCCGAATTCCACTCAGCGCATATTCACACATCCTTGAAACATTTTTCTTCGAACACTATACACATTTGGCACCCTACGGACTGACTTCAGTAATTTTCGAACTGATGTTTGGATAGGCCTACTTGTAAATTGTATCGCGATATTTTTCGTTTCAGTTTTCGTTTCTGTTATCAGTCGCATGATCGTGTCACTTTTTTGTGATTTCTATTACAGGCTTCAGCTGTTTTTGTCTGTTGTTCGACTTTGGTTTTAGATAATTGTTTTAATTTTCTACGTTTTAGTAAGTCGACTGTTTGTTTAATTTTTATTTTTGCACTAAGTTTGAAAGTTCCAGTCTCTGGTTTGAAAATCCAATAAGCAACCCGGCGACAGGTAATTTATTGTAGCCTATAGGTCGTTTATCGTAGGTTGTTTAAGCTTAAGCTTGCTTAATACAATTACAAGTGACTGGCAACACTTTGATTTATCTTGAAATTAGCTTGCCTCACGACGCAGTAAGGACGTGCTTGCTGTTGTGCTTTATTTTTAACTCTTCGTTTCTTCGTTGCGCGTCTTGCTAATAGGAAAGTTGATCTAAGATTTTTTCAGTATGCTGACTGAAAACTTAAACCATACCGTTGTTTCGTATACGTTTATTGGTTTACCCACTAGCCTACAAACTTAGTCAATGTTTGCCCAAATAAACCTACAGGTGTATTGTTTCTCTTACCTGAGACGCACAGTAGATAGGCTAATTTTAGCAAATGTGCTTCTTATGTGAGTGATGTGGCACATTGGCCCATGGTAAAATCAGTCCACATTGTTTAGAAAGTTTCGTCTACTTTTTTCTGAACTTTTTCTGCTGCTGCATGCACTTTAGCTTGCACAAACTCGGAGACGGGATCTTTAAAATGTGGCGGCGGATTTCAGTTCATCTGAATATTAGTCCGTTGCCCGCACACGTTTCTGCTGAGGATAGTTCGCGGTCATTTCGCGATATTCGCTAACCGTAGAGTAAAGATACAAAAACAGCGCGCTATCGAGAAGTTAGTGATGGGCCACCGAGCGATACATCGAACCGAAACTCGTTTCGGTACAGCCGATACTTTATGCTAATCAAACATCTTTACTGATGGAATGCTTGTGTTACGTTTAATATACTTTGACTTATGACCTTTCTATTTAACAAAGACACATATTTAACGAGACACATATTCATGCAAAGTTTCATCAAGCTATGCTAAGCTAAGTGCAGCGGTTCGTGACTTATCGTGTTAACACAGAAACAGAGAAGAAACTTACAGCGATGATGCTGAAATAATACTGCCATCGCTTCCGCAGGCAGTAATTATTGTAACGGTTACAGCGGCCAAGCTAGTTCGCCGCGGTATCGAACTCCAAAACTCTGCAACGACCCATCGCTACTGGAAATGCAACGCCGAACGTAGCCGCACGAAGTGAAAGCGTTACACGCCCGTGTAGGCAACACGTTGACGGAAGCTGTACAGGCATATAGTGATGTACTGTACTTCAGCTTACTTCAGTGATTGCATGGATTGCGACATCGGCGACCCTCCCCCTCCCCCAACAACACTACGGCGTATGTAGACAGAACTGATCAACTGAAAACTGTAACATTATCCGTGTATATACAATGGCAGTAGCTGGGATCGCACCTGTCGTGACGTCATCAGTGTGACGTCATGGGAGCGCTGTACGAGGACGTGGAGAATTTCTTCGGCGACATATTCGCCTGGTACGGTCGTCGAGTGGCGCGGCGTCCTCTGCCGTTCGTCGTCGTGCCTCTCTTGGTCTGTTCACTGCTCGGACTCGGCTTGTTCAACATACACTACGAGGCCGACCTTGAGACGCTCTATACACCAGTCAACAGCCGAGCTATGAAAGACCGAAGCACCCTGAGACGACTCTTTGGACCATACTCTACACCCGACCAGTTTTACCCGCACCAGGTTTTACTACTTAGTTTTCCTATCTCTCACTGTAATGTCTGGAGTGTTATAATAATACCGACCCGCTATTCCGATGGTTAGAGTTAAGGTAAGAGTTAGTCAATAGTGGATCTTCGGAATAGCGAACCCATATTGTTATAATTGCCTATAGTCTCACTCCACTCAAGCGTTCTGACTGATAGCGTCTCGGCTTTGAATATCACACGTGCCTCTAGGCAGAACACGCCATCGATCACGGCCATGAAATTAACATCACACGTTTCAGCACGGTCTAATGTGTATATGTAATGTGTACCAGATACCGCACTGCTGGGGTGGGTACTAGGCAAGTACGAGTACGAGCTTATATCACTCCAAATAGTGCAGTGTCGTACTAAAAAAAATCACGCTCAGATCACTTAGACTACACCGTCGTTTGCCTTATGACGCATGGCTGCAGCCGAAAAATGTGAAAATGCTACCAGTGCAAGTTGGATGCCATTTTCACAGTCTTGCATTTTCCAGCTACTGCTTTTCCGTGGTCCTTCATTTTAAGGTTCTACAAATGTGCGCCCCTGTAAGACAAAATTCTTTGCATTCCATTGATTACAGTGTCATGTTTGCACGGTCTTTGTAGGTGGTTGATCGACCGACATACGTCGAGGTGATTGTCACTGCCAAGACTTCTAGCGCTGAGATCAACAACCCACCCGACGACGACGACGACGACGCCGATCGGGAACGAGGCGGAAATGAAACGAAAACGAAGCTGACGAGTGACAACCAGACAAGACATGTCGACGTGCTGTCGCCGCCTTACATAGACGAGGTACGATACAGGCCTATAGCTGACGATCAAATAAACAGCGATGCTGAAATTTAACTGCGTGTGTCACTATACTGTAGAGTTAGTTGATCATGCGTCACTTGTACCCGATCCGACCCGAAACGACTTACCGTACAGAAAATTAGTTGCGACCCGATACATGGTCAGCCGCTTACTATAAATCAGTTCTGTTTATAAAAAGCATCTTGAGCTATCAAGCTTCAGATGCTTGGTTTATTTCGATTTAGTGAGGGCGTCCGCAGCGAAAATGTTGGCTCGCGAGTAGCGACGCTGATAGCTAAAAACGACTCTTATTGTCAAAGAGCATGTCTGTATCCGACTTTGTCTGTCCGCAGAACAGATTATCGACAGCAGATGTTCGTAGGACAGCTGCCGCTGGCGGTCGTGAGCCACGTCGCCTACCGGCTTGTGAAAAAATATTAGTTTGGTCTTAACATGAAGCAAAAAATGTCTGATGAAACCTGGTCTGACTGAGCTGAGCAAACTGACAGAAACTGAAAAAACAATGATTTTATCATACAGCGCAGTAAGCTACAGCTGTTGTCCAGTCTGATTGTGTGTACATGCGTTTGTGCTGTGTAGATACGCCGACTGTACTACCACATTATCAACAACGTCACAACACCGTCATCGTTGTCGTCATCACCTCTGGACCATAAGGGTTACCCCGGTACTTTAAGCTACCGGGACGTGTGTCCGAGACGCGCTAGTCGTTGTGTCGTCTCCGGTCAAGACCTTCTGCTCACCGAGACCGCCGAAGAGACCGAGACCGAGTTGCCCCGACTCGGTCTACCGGACTGTGTGCGCCGCACGGACAGGGCTAGGATCAGAGACTCAGCCGCAGCGGGCATTTCCTTCGAGCGGACCAGCGGGACAACTGAAGACCCACCGGACCACGGTATGATAAAGTGTAGCATTTAACACGGTTTACAGTGTATTGTGCGAGTGTAACGATGCACAATACACTGTAGAGTGTAGACTCTGATGAAACGTGCTTATTTTCTGGCCGTGATCGATGGTTTGTTCTGCCTGGGTAGACCAGGGTTATGATGATGTAATATACAAACGTATAACGCTGCCAGTCGTCATGCTTGAGTGCAGTGAGATTAATCACGGGCACTTATAACACTTGAAACACTATAGTGAGAGATAAGACTTTACGTAGGTGATAAAATAATTCTTTTATCATCATATTTGTCTGAGAATTTGACAAATTGCAGATATCGACGCCTGTAATATAGTCAACATTACAGTAGGCTATAACAAACCCGTAACAAAAGGAAATCGCCCATTCATTAGTTTTGGCTGATTCATGGGGTGTTACATCGAGCCGATAAACCTACGAGTGCAGTCGAGCGTGACCAAACAAACCGTAATTTGTTGCAATCTCAACACCCGCACAAAACAAATTATTGTCTTTAGCAGCCGCTTTGATATTTAAAGCCAATTTCGGTTTTTTAAAATAAATGGAAAGTCTTTTCCACGGTTTTGGCTTTGTGGCCGCTAAACGTTATTCTGTCTCCTAAGTTGCTGTATCTAGTTCGATCGACTCAAAACCGAAGGGGAGCGGTCTTTCAATTCAAGTCGGCATTAGCTTTGAACAGTTTAAGCGATTGTTAATTAAAGACGGGTGTTATAAACATTGTGTCTAATACCCCTTTTAAACGAAGAAGATGGCTCAAAGAACGTTCTAAAAGTGCATGACGAGCGATGTAAGAGCTGGCTTAAAGAACGCTTTAATACACCGTTTACACGATGAAGCAAACATGAAGCAAACGTATTTCATATACACGTGCATGACGTGTGCTCAAAGTTTGCTTCATGTTTGCTTGATGTTTGCTTCATCATGTAAACGGGGTATAACTGCTAAATCGTGTTTTTCAAGTTTCTTTACCTTCTAACTTCCCTATGTACAGGCTGTTTACCGGCGTTGGCGGTGAAGCTACGGTTTCATCTGAACGGCAGAGACGCAACAGCGCGCCAGAAGAGTTTGCACTGGCAGGATGCGTTTATTGACGCCATGTTGCTCTATCGCTCTGACGTCATCGACGTCGCCTTCGTCGCCGCTGATTCGCTGCAGGTACGTCACGTGACACAAGCACCTGCCTGCGCTATAGAACTACCAGGCCTGGTCCGATTTCTAAACCTCGCATGCAGCTTATTTCATGTGGAATATTAATTTGTAAAGTTTGTTACGAAAGAAATAAATCTTGTGCAGTCTGTGAAGTTTGGAACTTTGGCCCATCGCAAATGTAGGGGCCGATTTTTTTCAAGTACGTGTATACTTGCGATTAGACCTAAAATCCACTGAAATTGCGCTCGAAATGTTATTTTTATGTGGCCGTTGTGATAGGATGCATTGCGAGTGTTGCTGGTTTGTCTGTCTGTCACGTCCTGGTCACTTCCTGACCCAATAACAAGCAAAAGAGAAACGAAAATTGACGTGAACGTTTTCCAACGTAAGTGTAACGGATGTAGCGATTTTTAGCTTTAAAGTTTAAACGTCAGAACCACCAGATGTTTATGGTAAATAAAGTTTCGTGTGTGTTAAAGACCTAGCGAAAATTACGCATGTTTAATATCCCGTTTATACGATGAAGCTGGCTGGAGTCGACGAGCACTCGACGAGCTGGCTCGACGAACCTCACGGCTCATCGAGCACACATCAAGCTTTCATGAAGCAGCTCTGACGGGCCTCGCTAACTCAAGTGTAGGCAGAGCTTACTGCTCATCACGTGTTTATGATTATAAACTGTCTCCAGCATGCTAATTATTATGGTTCATCAAACCAGTTGGATGAATGCTTGCAATATCAAGCATGTTTGATAACTCAAGCATTCATCAAACGCTTATTAAGCACTGATCAAGCCATATTGATGTGTGCTTGATGAATGCTTGCCGAATGCTCGACGAGTTATGCCATTGCAATCTGTAGATTTAAACCAGCTTGCTGAGTGCTCAACGAGCGCTCGATGAGCCCGACGCAGCCCGCCGTCGCAATGTTCTGTGTGTAGCTGGAGTCACGTGATCACATCGGCGACGACACGCGTCTCATAACGGTCTCGATCGTCGCCATGTTGGTTCTGGCGACAATCACCGGATGGAGTTGTCGTCCAGGCTGCGCATGCGCACACGGTGGTCACGTGCCCCTCGCATACATGGGCGTGGTCGCCGCGCTGCTCGCTATTCTCGGCGCGTTCGGATTCCTCAGTCTGATTGGCTCGCGCTTTGTCAATCTCTGCAGCGTCATGCCTTTTCTTGTCCTCGGTAACTTCACTTATTCATTCATTCACGGGTACCTCACTTACAATGTACCTTACCTTACCTTTCGGGGCGGGCAAGATGTTACACCTGCCCAGCGTTGAGGCCGTATTATTCCAGCCCGATGCAACCAAAGGTTACTGTAAACGGCTGTAAAGCCGTAATAAGAATGTAAAGTCGAAATCAGCGTTAGACATATAGGCCGAAAAAAGCCATTAGTAACGTGCAGGATGCCCGTTTTATCAAAAAGTTGGTCTGCTCTTAAGGCGCGTACACAACTGAACTCAACTGAACTTATGGGCGATAAGTAATGCATTGATCAGTTAAGTTCAGTTCAGTTATGACGCTCTGTACGCGTCTTTAGTTGTCGGCTCTCTTCCAGATTTAAAATCTTTCGGGTTCTCGGAGTACTAAACCTCACCAGCACTTCAAGGTGGCAGACCAGGATGCGGAATTCTTCTGGTAGGACTAACAACTTGCTAGTAAAATTCTGGTTTTAATAGGTGCAGAATATATTAATATTTGACCTGTTTCGTAAAGCCAGTTGTTTCTGTTGTCGTGATGCGGGATCACACAGCGTTAGTGTTAACATTTTCACGAAACAGGCCTACATATAATCAAATCGGAGGCTTACTTTTTTGGCCTACCCTGCAAACCGTGCGCTTTTTATAAGAATGTGAAATGTTAACATGGGCCGGCCGGTGTACAGGCATCGGTGCGGACGACATGTTTCAGCTGATGATCGAATGGCGAGCGACGAACCCACGAGACGAGACCGAAGTGCGCATGGCTAACACTCTACGTTCAGCTGCCGTATCAATAACCATCACTTCACTCACTGAACTACTGGCCTTCTGTATCGGCGCCACCAGTCCATTTCTCGGTGTACGCAACTTCTGCGCATGCTCAGGTACGTTAGCTGCAACAAAAACTCAGCCTCCTACCCTCACCGGGGTGGGAAGTGAGCAGTGAGTGGCATAGACTGCATAGAGTGTGGCTGATTGGGGCGGTGGGTCGTATGTTTGCTGGCTGATCCGCGGACCGCTTACAAGGGCAACAGATGGCCGCATAGTGCGCTGCGGTATGGTCATTAGCTGATGCCAATCAGCCGCTATTTCTGAGGTTGTACAGTTTTTCTGGTCACAAGTCTGCTGACGTATGCAGCGCCTTAGCAAGTACTTGATGGTTTCAGAGATAAAAAAAATTCGAAAATTCAGATGGCCTGTCGAAAACCGAGCGCGGCGTAATAATAGGTAGCGAAGTCTGCCGCGGCGTTTGATTCTGATATTGGTGTTTTCTATTCGCACAGCAAATAATGGGATTCATGTTGATCTATGGACACAGAATCGATGCGTGAAGCCCGCAATAGTGCATTGTATTATTCGCTTATTTGTTGTTTTTATTGTTCGCCAGACAGAAAACGTCATTTACTGTATGCAGGTCCAATGCATTGTCGCACTAAGCAGCCATGCTTTTTTTCGTCCACACGAAACCCATTAGCCTAGCATAGGATGGAAGGGGCTTCACGCGTCCCGTCCATAGAAGACCACGAATAACAATCTAGGGTCCGGCTTTAAACTTTTCACAAATCAGCTCTAAAATGCATTCAAATACACCGTTTTCACATTTTACAATATCGAAAAATTTTCGGGGGAAGAGCTCACATCTCTCTGTACACCATAGATG
>Ga0209671_1004115_pt1 | contig 14269 bp, 7 predicted proteins | sample WorMetHERISLAND2_2_FD_187401 | JGI IMG/M metagenome (GOLD analysis project Ga0209671, IMG submission 187401) | Marine gutless worms symbiont microbial communities from Max Planck institute for Marine Microbiology, Germany - Olavius geniculatus... | ecosystem: Host-associated > Annelida >... | reverse complement strand
GGGACGTAAACAGGCACACCGCGCGATACACTGGCCCCGTATCCGTGGTCTCGCAGTGTAAAAACTGGTGTCTGGCTGAGGGCCTTAGGAAACGGAGATCAGCGCCGCTCTATGGGCCGTAAGGCTCGGGAAAAACTTTACGTTTTTACGTTTTATATAATACCACTCTTGCTAAATTCAAACAATTTGTCGCTTAATAGTTTAAACTTACATGCATTAAAGTTGTGCAATACATTTTGTTTGGTGTTTTTTAATCTATTACATTGAAAGCCCACAGCCAAAAAGCCAACGAACATAGTTTGTACATATAATGCTGCATAATGTAACTGCTGTGCGACTGCTTCAGCGCTTGCCGGCGACAGAAGTCACGAGAAACGTCGCGGGAATACGTGTAGAGAAGGGAACATAACAACGAAGAGTCTGCAGCTTAAAAGCGCCGACAGCGATGACAACGGCTTAGTACGATACAGTGGTATGCGGTGCTATGAATACGACAACGCCGTCATAATCCCGTCGAACCGCTATCCGTTGAACGTGTCGTCGATAAAATATCCATTGCCGTCGCCCTGGGCTGAAATTTACCATCATCAGCGGTACATCGTAACACCACAATGGTCGTCAGTCTGCAGCTCGATTCCAGGCCGAGCGATGATTGGGGCAATACCTTTGGTGCCTAAGTCCCCACCACTAGCGTCACCAGTCTGTCCATTCTGTCCACGGCACGACTATAGCAACAACAACAACCGCTGCAACGCCGTAGTAACGACACCGCACCAGTTGACTGCTGGTGCTGATGTCTGCTTGAAGACGGATCCGTTAAGACAGGCCGTGTTCGAGCAGTTTCGCCGCGAACTGTTATCAGGCAGCACCAACCAGCGACGGTCTGATCTGCACTCAGTTGTCTCAGCAGCACAGTCACACCAGCAGGCAGATTCCAGTGTCAGTGGCGGGGTGGCAGTGGAAGCGGGACAAGAAGTGGTGTACAGACGGCCACCGGCCGGACCGCCGCGCTTCGAGTGCGAGGCGTGCGGCAAGAGTTACTCGACGTACAACGGCCTGTCGAAGCACCGCGAGTTTCACTGCGTGTCGGCACGATCCAGACGTCAGTTCGTCTGTCCTCATTGCGTCACCATCCCCAGACCACCCGGCGCGCCGCCCACCAAGACCTACTCGTCGACAGGTGCGCTCAAGATGCACATCAGAACGCACACGTTGCCGTGCCGCTGTCAGCTCTGCGGCAAAGCGTTCTCCCGGCCCTGGTTGCTGCAAGGTCACCTTCGTACCCACACGGGCGAGAAACCGTTCCGATGTCCCGACTGTCACCGCGCGTTCGCCGACCGGTCCAACCTGCGTGCGCATGCGCAGACGCACGCCGGCGCCAAGCGATATCCGTGCCCCGCCTGCCGCAAGACGTTCTCTCGCATGTCCCTGCTGCAAAAACACCGCGAAGGACCGCGGGGATGCGGTGCCAGCAGCCAGCTTGACGCGCGTCACAAGCCTACAGTGTAATCACCGTAGAAACAGCTTCACTTAAACCCAAACTCCACTCACTTCGATCTGTTGCGGATTTGTTGCACAACAAACTTACAACAAATCGGAAAGTCTAAAACCGACTAATCCGCCGCAAGTTGTGCAGCAAGTCCACATAAAAATCGAAATTATCTAATGAATTTATGACATCTTCTTAACATGGCAAGATTTTGTGCAGCTCGTTGTACGACTTGTTGTACAGCATGTCTACGACTAATCGAAATAGTGCGGAGTGTGCTGTAATAGTAGTAGACACATAGAGAGGATTGCGAATGCCGTGATCATGAACCCGAGACTTCAGCGCAATTAATGATAGCATGTTTTTCATTTTTGCATCAACATCCAGTGTCATCTGCATCTAACGTGTTTATCGATCCAATTATAAGATGTGGACTAGCAATATAAATGAGAATTGGGTGACCGATTTTGCACGTTAACATTTTTGTGGACGTGCGATCATGCGATGTGACGGACAGTAAATAGTAGCAAATGTCAGTAATTCAGTATGAAGGTAAACTCGAAAAAACTAAAAAGTTACGCATGCATAATAACTTATCTAGCGGAAAAATATGAAAACAAGTCGACAAATTTTCGTGAAGTTCAATTAATGAAATCTGGTTTATTATATTTGTCAAAAGTAGCTAAACGACAAATGTACATGTACGGCCTATACAACAGGGCTGCAAGAACGTAGGTTTTTGGGAAAACAATTTAGGTTTAGATTTTTTAGGTTTGAAAATTTTCAAAGGTTTTTAAAGATGTTCTAGGTTTGAGCGTAAGCTTACAAAGAAAACCGGACACAAAATTATGGCCCACTAACACCGCTCCCCTGTCACAAATTTTGTATTAATTATAGCAAAGCTTTAAATCACGATTAAAGTCTGAAATTAAATACAATCTGTCATTATTTTCATGACAATAAATACACTGAAATTCAAATTTTTTTTCGCACAGAGGTTTTTAAAATCAATTTGCCGGCCCTAAGTTACAACCATTTAAAACAAATTGACTGTTGGACCTTACGGTACATCGTTGCCAGTTACTATACGGTAACTGAGTATTCGTCTCTGTTGCGAATAACTGAGTGTGAAAAATCGTTCGAGACGGTAGCGGAAACGTAACTGATTTGTTGGACAACTTGTGTCGGATGTTGCGCATTGTTTACTGTCGGAAAACAGTTAGTTCTTTCATCCGACACCAGGCGGCGACGGCTGATGCTTCCGGTTGATCTGCCACGAGTGACCCGTGCTGCTAGTGACAGCCTGCGGTGTGGCTCGGTCGAATGTCGACACGTGACTGCCGCGATGCGTGTCACTCAACCACGTGCCAATGACGACCATCAGCGACGCCGACTCACCGACAAAGTGCTGAGCGACCCGACTAAAGCCCGAGGCGCGTTTCGAACTTTTTATTTCTCGGAGATTCTCTGAGATTCTCTGAAATGCTGGCGTGGAATTCGCGATTCGTACTTGCCTTTTCTCTAAGATTCTCAGAGAATCTCAGAGAAATAAACGCAACACAATGCATGCCACGGACGCAACGCAACGAACGCAACAAACTCAACGGACGCAACGGTGTTGAACGGACGCAAGAAAAGTACGCAAGCAAGTACAACAGACGCAGCTGACCGTCAGCAACGGCCAAAATGCAAGGATAGAAGAGGTGTGAATTCTTGCGTTGTGTTCGTTGCGTTTGTTGCGTTCGTTGCTGCGTTACGTACGTTGCGTGCATGGTGTTGGACGGAAACCAGGCTTGACGAGCAGCGACGTCGGGCGGTGGCTTGCAGATGACGTCTTGACTGGCGTCGTGGTTCGAGGCGAACGTTCACCACATCCGTGCGCCGCGATCATCTCTCACGTTCTCAACTACCACAATCACTCTCTGTAGGCCTACTGTAACTGTTCTCGCTTTCGGCTCTGACTCTGACAAACAGCGTAGCAGCAAAACTAGAAAACTCTCGGCCCGATGCAATGCCGAAATACTGTGCAGCCATCCACGTAATTATTAGACGGGACTTACTTATTTATTTTGAACATTAACTAAACGTCCACTTTTATGTAGCCTAGCTAAGCGCTGTGCTTGGTGTGCCTAAGCTGGCGCGTAAACATTGTCACCAGATATGCATCATGAGGTTTTTGACGTCCGGTGACCTTGATCTTTGATCTTTTGGCACGCTGGTTAAACCTACTTTTACCCTATAGGAAATTTTCAAATCAATTTAAGTTTTTCTACGGTTTTTAAGTTTGCGTATAGGCTTCTAACTCAAAAACGAAAGGGCAGTAAAATAAAAAAAATTGATATAAACGTTTCCCGCACCAGAAGTAACCAATGCACTAATTTTCAGTTTAAAAAGCCAAAGGTCAGATAAGGGTTACGCTTGCGCAATGCAGGTAAATGGCCGCCCAATATATCATCACTGGGCTGACATGCTTTCTAGCGATTTTTATTATGTTACGACTCGCGAAAGTGTGCAATATCATATGCTTATTGTACGTATACTATAGCATGAGTCCTGCAGTGCAAATTAAATTTAGTATATGCTAGCTATGGGAATTTTTAAGTTACGGCAAAATGTACATTGGTAACATTATTTAAACTGAGTATATTACATTACGACTATTATTTTTTTGCATATTTTATTTACGTCGACAGTTTTTGGTGCGGCGGTTTTACATACCGAGGCTATAGTCTATGCGTAGACTATTTACAAGTGCAATCGCTGATGTGTGCCGAAAGCAGAGCCTAACTGGTGAAAGAAATGAAGTGCTTTGGCCATCTATGAATCGCGCATAAGATGTTTAGTGACTGTTCTGAGTCTTACATTTAGATTAATATAGGAAATTGTCTTGTATTCGCCTGAAACTGCAACAAATAATCTTGTATACATGTAAAATTATGCTCAGAACAGCGCAGCTTACTTAACAGGGAACAAAAAAGCAAGCGTAAAATATGCCGAGTTTCAGCATTAAGCTGCGCAGAACGTGTTTGATGTAGGCTTACTAGACGTACTTTTTTTGCAGTGATAGTAAAAAACGTAAAGCTAATGTACTATGTTGCAAAAGATGGTCAGTCAGCCGCTCGCTCGCTGATGATGTATTGCCGGCAGTAAGGTGTGAGGCGGCGTCCGTTGATCGCAAGTGTATGAGTAGAGACGGGCAGGTGAGAATGGTGTAAGGCACGGCAAGGTGTCCGAGCTGCGGCGACTGGCAGTCGACTTGTATGTTTTGACATCACTTCCGCCGATCCTTTACTCCGCACAACTGCAGCCTGTGTAACCCATGCAGGCAGGATACCGGTACTCAAACGCAGACGACGGACTGACGCGTCTTAGTTGAGTGTCCGCTGCTACAACTTGCTCGCTTCCACTTCACGAGGTCACATTCGGCAAATTCAAAATAACCAGTCCATCATTGCACCGTTTCACAGGACGCATGTCATGCGCCAGTGGCGAAGTGGCAAGGAGGGCAGGGGGCAAAGGAACAATTGCCCAGCCTAAATAATTGGCTGTCGAAACATAGTGAGAAACTCTCTTTGTCGAAAAAATGCAACGTTTGGGGCTAAACTCCTTATTTTTGGGTTATTTAAGGCCAAATAAATTTTAAGTACCCATAATCGTTTCTGTCCGAAATTCGCAATTGTCTGTCGAAATTTTGTCAAAAATTGCAACATCCTGCATCGCCTACTTGTTTAACCCATGATATTTAGCTATACACGGCGAGTTATACAGACATACTTTGTTTTCGTGTTGTTATTAATGTCAGTGATAGTCAGTTTTCTGTCACCGTGTTATGTAAAAAAGACAATTGACAGTGTATTGTTTTGGGCTAATGTTTGCTTTGCATAGGTCTACTACTACCCACTGCAGCTTGCGTTATAAAGTCTCAATTTTATTTGAGCGGCTTAAAACCTTCTTCTACAAAAACATAAATGTTTTCCTAAGTTACCAAATTGTCTCTTTGTAAATGTACGCAGTTTGTCTTATTTTTAATTTGAATAACTTATGACTTTAGCTAGGTACTTTTTGACTTGCAGCAAATTTTCGCTTAGTGTCATCTCGAATAGGCCTAATTTATTGGTTCTTTACTTTGTTCATCAGAGTTATCATTTTTATTGTAGTTTTTAAAGTTTTTATTACAGATTTGTTTCGCAAATTTTGCTGTCTAAAAAGCTTCATTACGTGTATTTGATTAATTTAGTATAATGATAACGCCAGATTCACGGCAGTTGAACCGCGACTGTGAAAAAAAATCTACCGGTATAAAACTTCGACATCGGAACACCAGTTTTAAACATTTAAAAATTACCAAAGACTTTTTTTGGTTCGATTGATGCTACGCCGCCAATCATAATTATACTTACATACGTGCTTACTTATTTAAAAGTTAAAGAGCAGCGCAACAATATTTCTTAAAGTTTTGTCGCACGGATAGTCCGTGGATTCTGTTGAATCTGTTTCATGCACGCGGTGCAGCGACAGGAAAGGCTCGTCACCAGTCCCTTGACTTCTCGGTCGTACGACAGTCACTCTTCACTAGCGCACAGACTCACATTAAGCCTACCTGTAGGCTCTATTTAAACTCCCGCGAACTTATTTTCAGGGATAGGGTCCTTGAGCAAAAATGTTGCAAAACACCTTAAATATATTGAATATCCGCTAAAGTTAAAACGTGCCAAAAATTCCTGCAAATTATTCATATTGCATGCAATTGTAGCAACATCTTATTTCCAACATTAGGTCTATATTTTAAAAGATTAGCAATAATGTAATGCAGCGTTTTTAAAAATGTTAAACATATCTATATGATAGTTGCGGTTGCTATGCGTAATACCTAAACCAGTAAACCTGCAACGACCGAAAACTCACCTGCACCGCACAACCATTCAATGTCCGGACACCGGAGCATTCACTGCAGATAAGCCTTATAATGGCCCGCGTGCAACAAATTGGACATAAAAAGTTACAATGTGCTGCTATTGCTGTTGTAACTTAAATATAATGCTTTAATGCTAAGGCTTTTAAATAGTTGACTGCATTTATTTTGCCGAATTTGAGTCAAATAACGCCCTGAAATTTGACATTACTTGCGAACTAACTTTTTGCGTGTTGTGGCTTACCGTGGTATCAAGATTAGAACGCACTCTTTAAACGTTTTTTTTTTATAAAACTTACTACATAATCCAATAAGCAAACATTTTTTCTGGGAGTTCGTTGCCTTGTTAGAACGACAGCAAAATAATTTTAGTTTACATGAAGTAAGTTAATACCATTAACGCACATTATACATTCAACATGATTCGTCAACTTCTACAAGCACCTTAACTATAGCCAACGATAAGCCTATGCGCGAGTATGGACCTACCGCCTATATTAGGCTATAGGGGCCTACATAGTGGGTCGAATATAAAACTACTGCGCCTACAGCTTCTGGTAAAATATTCTAATATTCTAACGTGTGTATAAGTTAGTACAGAAATATAAGATAAAGATCCGCAAGTGCTAAGCAGAACAAGCGCGGAAATGTTTACTGAATACGCACCGGTTAACAAAATTCGGTTTAAAGAGCCCTCGTACACGCACGATAAAATAGAGTAAAATGTACGCCTAAAATAAGAATAAACAATTTGAAGCAATTTGTATTATTTTACTGCAGTGGGCCTATATGCGAAAAATCTGCGATAAAATACAAGTTATCTGCAAGTCTGTATAGTGCCACGTTTCGCTCGGTGATTTATCGCGACCATCTCCGGTTGTTACATTTGACTTTATCGGTATATTATTTTTTCGTTTACGTTAGAGCGCCTAAGGACTTGTATGGGTTCTGAGTCAGTCAGCTGTGTGAAGTTATCGACTGGTTTTGCTGCGACTAAGCAAGTCGCGTAGTTTGCGACGTGCTGGCGAAACGCTGAGTTCTGCTGCAGGCGTACTGACAACAGTCAACGACGTTCCACGTGTCTGCAACCAACACGTAACATTAAAGGTATAGATATCGACTTTTCTGATCTACTGCACAAAGCTTCTTGCGTTACTTTAGTTAAAAACATGTCACTGATGACGATCGTAGCAGAACAGTTTGTACAACACAGAAATATTTTAATATCGTCTGGTTAGTTTCTACGAATCTTCACAAAATCAATATTTGATAGCGTAAATATTATTCCAATAAACGTACCAAATATTTTCAGTATTAAAAGACTACTATTTCTCTACCACGTAAATGCAAGAAATTTCAGTCTGTGTCATATTTACTAACCGGCAGATATGTAGGTTTGTTTTCACGATCGCTAAAACATCACACAACAAACTGTTGATATAATCAAACAGAGAGATAAAGAAACTAAACTCTCTTGCGCCAGGCTAAGGCCATGGGCCACTAAATAATAGCACCTAATAATCTAGACGTCCTTGCTAAGGTAGTAAGGCTGTCAGCAGTAGTCGCCGTGGCGTGCTGCTATATTCATAACAATGACGTCATCGTCGGCCATATCGGCTTAGCAGCAGCCAGCAGCAACAAAGCTCTATGTCGCAACGATAAAGTATGCAAAAATTCGGTCCTGTTATCTTAATGTTTGACCTGTGATCTTGATATTTAATAGGGTTATTGCAGTACATGTGCGTGCAAAATTTCACGAAGCACTGTGCATGCAGCGGTTCACGAGTTATCGTGTTAACAGAGAAAATAGCGATGATGCTATGTCGTCGCTATCGCGAACAGTAATAAGGAGAACCTTGCAGTAGTAGTAATTCGATGTTGTGAGTAGGATGTAGACGGCGGACTGACGCTGAGTGCTAGTGGTCCGTTCATCTGTAGCGTGCGCAGTCTATCGAGCACCTGCCGGTGACGATCAAGATATTCTTTGGCTTTACTTGCACGCATGCGCATATCTGAGATCTCGTCTCGAGACGACTTGTCTTCTTCCTGTTTAGTTCAGTCACAAACATTGCAGTTCCAGACTGGCAAACCCTTAAGTCATGCAGTATGTTGTCACTAAACATGTTTTAGCCGACCGTACTTAAGTAACGATCGAGCTGTGGTCATGAGTTGTCCGTCCGTCTGTCTGTAACGGATGTATTGTGGCTAACGGGTAAAGCGCAAAGAAAAACTTTTTACACGAATAACTAGCCATGAGGGTTGAACTCGGGCATGCAAAATTTCAGCCATCTACTCCAAGGGGAACATTTTTAAATTAAGAGCTAAATGAAGGGGGTAGAAAAAATGTGCGTTTTTAACGGAAAACTGGCTATATCTTGAAAACGGTAATAGATACGGCCTAGGTTACTATAAACCACTAATAGGAAGTGGCATACGCCGTGTCAGATTAGATGGAAATCATTGACCTTTGATGACCTTAAAAACCGTTACGCGCTATTGTGGCTAAACGGTGCGAAATAGGGCTTAGGTTGCTATTGATCACTAATAAGAAGTGGCATATTGGCTTTCAAATAACATAAAAATCATTGACTTTGGATGACCTCGAAAATCAGTACTGCAGCAAAAACTGCATAGTCTGTAGCGTGTCTTTCCGAGCAAGGCATGTTTATTGTGAAAAATATTTGCAAAACCTGCGTCCGATGTTCTTCTTGCTTATTTACACTGCAGCTATTTATATCGCCTGGCAAAATGACCACGTGCGGTGTCTGTTATACTAGCGTTTACTGTTGCTTTTGAAACAGCGTTCCGTTAACATGCATAAAACTGTGTCACCTCCGATAAAATCGCTTTCTCTTGTTGACTGGAAGTCGGACGCTGGTTTTCGAAGGTAGGCAGTACGGTCGGCTTTTCCTAGCGATAGCTGGGCTTCATGTCTAATTGGGGTTTGAATAAAGAGGGGATATAAAATTCAATGAAAAACCGGTCATATCTCAGAAACGGTAAGAGATAGGGCCATGGTTACTATTAATCACTAATAAAAAGTGGCATACGCTTTTTCAGATTACATTCGAATCATTGACTTGGATGACCTTGAAAGATCATAACGCAAATTGTGCAGTATTATGGCTAAACGATAAGTCGTATGGGTTTGCGATCGTACCATTGGATAGGACAGTGGCAACTTTTTATAGGCTGTCAATAGTAACCTTGTCTCCATCTGCAGCGGTTTGGCCGCAATTTTTAATAGAAAGTTTGAAGCTATAAGTGGCCATATCTCGGAAACGGTGAGATATAAAACCACGGTTACTATTAATCACCAGTGGCGGTTTTAGGCCGAGGCCGGGGGGGGGCACAGCCCCCCCAGTGTTGCGCCAGCCCCCCCCCCAGTTTCGTGTCCACCCATAATGTTTACGCGCGACAGCAGAATGCTTCGTGCGTCTTAGCCATCGTCTTGTCATCTGTCTGTCCATCTGTCTGTCACACTCGCGATCTGTATCAAAACGGTGCAAGCTAGGATCACGAAATTTTCATCACGGCTGCCTCAAGGTCTCTAGTTTTTCGTGACAAAATTTCGTGCCCGTGGGTGCGGGGGTTTCCCTCGAACGAGGGCGTCAAAGAGGGATACCCCCGTAACAACGTTATTTTGCCGTTATTGGCTCGTATAGTGTGAAAACGGTTGCAGATAAATACAGACATGCCGCTTATTATAACAAGCACTGGTGACAGGGTTTTTAGATTTATTAACATCAATGACCTTGAACGACCTTGAACCCTCAAAAAGGATTTTTAGTAAGTTTTCCACAATTTTTGGATGCAACGCACAGTTCAACACTTAATTGCGACAAAATGGCTGGAGATAGATGAAGACAACCTGCGTACGAAATTTTCAGCATTAAACGTAGCAGTCCAAGTTTCGACCCCATATGTTGAAGAAGGTCGGCGCACGCGGGCGTCAAAGACAGCTACCCCCCTAAAAAGTGGTTATTTTACCGCAATTATCTCGTGTAGCGTGAAAATGGTTGCAGATAAGCACAGACATGCTGCATATTGTAACAAGCACTAGTGATGGGCTTTTTGGATTTGTAAACATCGACGACCTTGAACGACACTGAACCCCCCATAAAAGTGTTGGTGAATTTTTTTAGCAATTTTTGGCTGCAGCGCAAATTTCAAGAGTGAATTGTGACGAAATGCCTGAAGATAAACCAAAACAAGCTGCATATGCAATTTTCAGCAGTAAACGCAGATTTTAGCAGTTCACGTGTCGACCCCGTAAATTCAAGGAGTCTTGCGTACGCGAGCGTCAAAAGGGGCACATTTCTAAAAAGTGGTTATGTTACTGATATTGGCGTGTCAAGCGTGAAAACAGTTGCAGATAGGCCTAGATATGCTGCGTATCACGAGAATCACTAAAGACGAGCTTTTTAGCGGTATTGATATCGATGATCTTGAACCCCCAAAATAGAAAGTTTTAGTGCTTTTTGCGATTTTCGGCTCTAGTGCAGACTTTAAAAGTTGAACTGCGACGAAATGGCTGGAAATAGACCAAGACAATTTGCAAAAAGGAACAGCTGAGGCTGTCGCGCGTTTAATGAGCTTTGCTCAAATTACTTGTTTGCGAAGATAACACAAATATCTCATTTCTTTGCGTTTCCAAATTGTAGAAAAGTGGGCAAATTTGCGGCTTCCATTGAGCGTCCAAAAACCAAAAGAACTTTAGCTTTAGTGGGGCTTCGCCCACCTGATCCACTGACCAGGGGCTCTGCCCCTAAACCCCGCTGGGGCTCTGCCCCCAAACCCCCGCTATAGACTCGAGTAACCGAGCTCGCCATCGGGCTGTGCCCCCAGATGTTGCAGCCTAGAACCACCACTGTTAATCGCTAATAGAAAGTGGCATATTGGCTTTCAAATGACTTGAAAATCATTGACCTTGAATGACCTTGAAAGCCAGGTTGCCACAGGAACTGCATGGGCGGTAGCTCGTCTTCTCTAACAGGGCGTTTTGTGAGAAAAATTTCCGAAACTTGCGTCCGATATTTCTGTTGGTTATATACGACTGTAGCTGTTTATATCGCCTGGCGAGACGACCGCGCGGCGCGTGTCACCGCCCACAACGTGTGTTATACTAGCGTTAACTGTAGCTTTCGAGACAGCGTTCTGTTGACATAGCGTGCATGTAACTATGTCACCTCTGACATATCGCTTTCTCTTCGTGATCGGAAGTTGGACGCTGGGCTTTGGACGTAAACGGTACGGTCGGCTTTTCCTAGCAACAGCTGGGCTTCTTTATTCATCGTGAAAACACGAACAAGTAGATGTAAAGACGCATGCATGCCTAACTGGCAGATATTTCCGCTTTTTTCAATTTTTTGACTCGAGTTTTGACGAAGGGCCTAGCACATGTAAAGTCTATTTCATTCTCACAATTATGCATCAAAAAATAAAATAATAGCCTAATAAATGCGATAGCTATTTTTAGGGCCACTAAGTGTGTCAGCATACAATAGTGAGAAATGTAGTAATAAAGCTGCGTATGCGTAGTTGCAGCATAAAAAAAGCACGAAAGGGACCTCGATATCATCCAGGTAGTTGTACTTCGCTCTCGTCTTTCCCGTATAGGACGGTCTTTGCGGACCGAAAGTCGACAGAGGTCTTGTTGAATACGCAGAACCGAATTCATCATCGACTGCAGTTAGTCGCAAGTTTGAGCGAGAACGACTGACTGGCAGAGTTGACAAACTCGCAGAATGTCGACTCAACTGTCCCGGAGTAACTGCAGGCGATCTCTGGAACGCAACATCAACGATTCTGTATGTAAGCAATTGCAAGCGTCCAACAACACGTCGATGTGACTTAGGCAGACATGCCGGTACTTGAATTACCTACTTCAGAGGGATGGAAAGCTGAGTTGACCTGGGTGTTTGGTCACTGACTGTCCAAAGAATGATGGCCATGCAGAATGCACCCATCCGTATACTGACCGTGTCCGGCACAAAGCAACTATGTCGATTGGACACAACTTGTTAACCATTAGACTACATTGATAACCTAAATCTGACGATATTTACTTAGCACTAGGATTCACTAATAAACCGGAGTTTGTTTTCACTGCTATAACTAAAACACGTTCTGACGTATTGTTATGAGTTGACGTTTGGCTAACCGTCTATTAAATTAGTTTTGCGTATATTACGTTACGTACATTACTTTTTACATTACATTTACACGATGATTTAACTCGACGAGCGCTAGAGCGCTTGACGAGCGCTCGACGAGCTGGCTTGATCAGCTAGCTATCTCGTCGTTTAAATGGTGTAATATTGCAAACATTTATGAAGCTGGAACGTTCGTTAAGCGCTCGTCGTGCGCTCGACAAGCACTCGACGAGCTGGCTCGATGAGCCATCTTTGTCGTGTGAACGGGGTATTACTTACATGTATAATTGTGTTGCGAGAACGATACGTACGGTCGAAAATGCGGCTGATCTGAGGTCAGAGGCTGACGCTGCGGTAGACGGTCGTCCTGTCGACGTCAGCCTGTACTGCGGCGCCGGCGTCTGCTGTCTGCCGTGACTGCGACCGTGACCGACAATCATCGGCGGCGGGAGGCTGGCTGAGCGTCGTGGTAACATCATCGCCCTGATACCGTAGTCGACAGAGACCGATATCGGCCGAAGCACTTCAGCCGGCGGCAGCGCCGGTCTCTTGCGACCGTACATCGGAGTCGTCGACACGGACTGCGGGAAACACATTCAGCAAACATCGGCCGAGTCTTAAAGTGTATAGACGGGGGTGAAGAAAAGAGATGAAAGTAACTACACGCGCAATGGGCATAGAACTACTTGCGTAACAGACCGACGACCAGGGCCAGATTAACGTAGTAGCAAAACGAGCAAATGTTATATAGGCGCCACAAAGCATAAAATTTGTTCTACTATTTATCAGCCCGGTGTTGTCGAACTGGCTTGATGAGCGCTCGTCGAGCCAGTTCGACGAATGCTTGCAATATCAAACATGTTTGATAAAACCTATCGCAAACATTTATCAAGCAGCTTCGACAAACACTGATCAAGCACACATCAAACATTCATCAAGTCAGCTTGATGTGTGCTTGATGTGTGTTTGATGAATGTTTGACGAACATTCATGAGTTTGGCCGTGCTATTTCAATCTATACATTTGAATCCGCTTGATGAGTGCTCGACTTTTTATGGATTATCATTTAGCCAGTGCTGTGCACAGCAAAGATGCTAAAAACTAAAAAAAACTATGTCGGCCTGGTTCGGTGCCGGCATTGTGCGGCTGTCCACTTGACTAATAATTGCCAAACCGGTTAATCCTTCCCTGGCAAAATATTCAGGCCAGTAGAATTTCTGCACCTTTTAGTATTCGAGTTAGGTGTCCGGACGGAGTACGAAGTACGGACGGACGGATGACGGACAAACAAGACTCGTAGTGCCGCACAATAAACTGGACTGACCAATACACTTTACACGGTGTTTGTTATGTAAGACATTGATAGTTCGCTGATCGTATTCGTATTCACGGAATAACTTCGGATCGTCATTTTTGCTAACGCTTCGTCGGCATCGGTATTACCCCTAGGCAGATTTGTAACAAGTCCAGCAACAGCCAAGTCCAAGTCCAAGTCCAAGTCCCCTATCCTCAAGTCCAAGTCCTCTTCAAAAAAGGCAAGTCCAAGTCCAAGTCCAAGTCCAGTAGTAAAAAACGAACCTGCAAGCAGTTTTATCCCATTCCAATATTATTTCTCTTGCTGTTATTGAGTAAAACACTTTATCGTACACAAAAAAGAACTAATCCTTGAATATTGTTAGCAAATTTAATTGATGGCATTAATTACTCTGAGAC
>Ga0209671_1004113_pt1 | contig 14270 bp, 16 predicted proteins | sample WorMetHERISLAND2_2_FD_187401 | JGI IMG/M metagenome (GOLD analysis project Ga0209671, IMG submission 187401) | Marine gutless worms symbiont microbial communities from Max Planck institute for Marine Microbiology, Germany - Olavius geniculatus... | ecosystem: Host-associated > Annelida >... | reverse complement strand
TATTGTTGTTGTCCGCAATCTATTGGTTATCCGCAAACAACTTAAAAAAGAAGAACACATATTACGGATGCGCATCAGAAATGGCCTGATCGCAAAATACTTTCCGGAAATGGATCGTTATTGGGGCAATTGTTTGGAAGAAAACCTTGCGATCGTGCGCTGGTATCTTGATCCACAAAAAATCTCAACCACTGAATTTGAAAAGTTTGTGCTTCATGTGACCACCACCAACCGGGGTGTGCGTCAGATGCGACGATTAAGGGCCATCCATCAAGCCGCCGGTGAATCGGTGGGAATGCCGGTAGATGAAGCTGCCGGGTATGAAGCACAGCTGCTGGTCGAACGTTTGCGACAGGTAAAAGAGCAGATATCACAAACGATGCAGCGCCTAGAAAGCGAATGCCAAGACTTATCAGGCTATCAGTTGCTGCTGACCATTCCCGGATTTGGTCCATACATTGCAGCGTTGGTTTTTGGTGCGCTGGCAAATCCGTTTCGTTTTACCAGTCGCAAGCAGGTGATCCGTTTAGCCGGGCTGGATTTGAACGCCAGCCGTAGCGGCAAAAAAAGCCAGGACAGTGTGCCGAAAATTTCCAAAAGGGGCAAGGCTGACTTGCGCTATGCACTGTATCAGGCAGCTCTAATCGCCTCCTACCACAATGACGGTTTTCGTCGGCTTTATCACCGTATGCTCGAAGGTCGTCACGGTGAACGTGGCATTAAAACCAAAGTCCGTGTAAAGTTGGCCGCCAAGATGCTGGTGGTGGCCTGGACCATGCTTAAAAACAATGAACCTTTTGATGCCAGACGCTTGTTGGGTGAGTCCGTTCAACAACGTTAAGACCCGGATTTCGGGCGGGACAATCATGGACCATCCAACATCGCCTGCGTGTAAGGTGTCCGGTGAAGCGGAGATGGGCTATGCTGGGGAGCAACCTATCGAGGAATAGCCGGATGTGGGTAGCATTGAATAATGCGCCAGGGAAGATGTGGCTAACCCCGCATCTTCCCTTCCTACCCATTTATTCAAGCTTTCCCACATATGCCTTAAAAAACCCAATAAAATAGATAGAGCGAAGCGAATACCGCTTTTACATATTCGGCGAGAGAGCTCGTTAACGGACGTTGGGGCATAAGACCTCGTGCGGGACAATATCGGGCCTCTCTTCCGAACTTAAGAATCTGGATAAGGAATGATGGGGCCGGTCCGCATGTTCGGATTATGCCGGATAAACGTAACGATCAGATCGCAAGTTCGCCGAAGGAAGAGAAACGCCGATTCCCGATTGCAATAGCATAGTTGCGTCTTTTTGATGAGAGATCAATTAACTATCTGATATTATTATTTTTATTTTTTTGTTGACATAAGAATTATAGAATGTCCCTCTTTTTCGTACATGATATGAGGACTAATGGTCGTAGTGTGCATTATTGACAGTGTGAAGATTTATGACTGGAATGATTTAGTGCAGGATTATTGCCAGATCCTTTCACCCCAACATATGGTTTTGCCATATAAATATGAAAAGCGTGGAGTTTTCAAACAAGCCACGCTTTCCGCCCGTCAGGTTCGTGTTAGTAAAAAAAGCCGGGGTATCCCTGCATTTGTCGGTTTAGGAACAGTTTCCGGGCACGTTCCTTGATTTGTGCGACCAGTTCTTCGGTCTGAGGGATGCGTTATTATTTCCAGTCTGTATTCCGTGTATAGGCGCTTTCCTATTCAGCCTTTTCCACTGGATATTTTGCACCTTTCCAGGCGAAAATTCCGCCGGAATATCGGTAAACGTTCTTGTAGCCCAGTTTGACAGCCCAAGCCGCACCGTTGTGGCTGCGGGTACATTTGACAAATCCGCAGTAGACAACGATGGGTTTGTCTTTGTCAGTTCCCAAAAGCTTGATAAAATCATCTTGGGATTTGCCGTCAGTTTCATTGATGTCCCATTGGTTCATGTCCGGAATCGGAAACAGAAACTGAACAGCCCCTGGCACATGAATTTTTTTGTAGCTGTCCTCATATGGCATGGTGTCCACAATAACCATACCTTTACCTCCATCGATCCATTTCTTGAGCTCTTCGGTAGTTACCACATCGTAACCTCCCCGTTGGACCTCACGAACCAGTTTCACTGCACTGGCTTCCTTTTCCATTTCCTTTTCGAATTTGTTATCGAAAAAAGCCATTGCTGGAGCGGCAAGTCCAATCACAAGAACACTCACGGCCATCAGTTTCAGCATCAGTTTAAACACACGCATCTTCTGTTCTCCTTTTTTATATAGTCTGTTGATAAAGAGAGTCAATCCTAACGGCTTGATGGCTCCATATTGACGCCACCCGCACAAGTAAGCGACTCCAGCAAGCATGATCATATCCCGGTAGAGGGAAATCTTGAGGCTGTGAAATGCTTCGGCTTCAGGATCCTGCGGTCCGAAGCATCCGCAATCCACATCCAGCCCAATCCAAATGCCATAGCCTAACATAGCGATAAACATTCCCAGCAAACCGGCAATCACCGAAAGGCTTCCCTTGATGTCGAAGAGCAGTCCGATACCGGCTGCCACCTCAAGCGCCGGTAGAGCAATACCCACGGGTATGAGCAGACTTTCAGGAACAATCCCAAAAGCCTCTATCAGAACGGTAAAAGTTTTGGGCTCCAGCAGTTTGGTGCTGCCAGCGTAAATGAAAATGCCCCCCAAAAGCCAGCGGGTCAATTTGTAGATCCAACCGGACATACCATGCTTCCTTCTTTAAATTTTCCTGCAAGAATATAAAGACAAATTCCGTTCATCCTGTACGCTGATGTGAGAATGCACTTACCACGACTATTTACAGCGCTGTTAAAATACAATTATAGATTCCGATATGTCAAACAGGAAATTCCGATAGAATTTAGCCGATACTAAGATTTTTCCGATAGGCAGAGGCGCAACTGGTTACCGCACTGGCGCAAGTGTGGTGTTGAATGGATTGCATGAGCGGCGCAATGGAGATTGTTACTATCCCTTCCGGTCATTCGGGTTGATAGAAGGCATTGCCTTCACTTATGGTTTAATTTAGTTTATCTACTTCCCTGTGGTGGTCAGAAGAAAATTAAGCATGGCCTGGCACGACGGTGAGGCGATCCGCAGCTTATTCCGGATCAGGAAAAAGTTTCGAGACATCGAAAGCCCCCTGACTTTCAAAGCTTTGAGGATTCCGGCTCTCAGCTCCGTGTCGATGGCTCTTGCGGAGAGGATGGACAGGCCAAGGCCTGATTTGATGGCTTCTTTAACAGCCGTTGATGAGCCGAATCGGGCGGAGACTCGAAAGGCATTGACACCGTCCTCACCGGATTCACGTAGATAGGCTTCCAGGATCTTTAAGGTTCCGGACCCTTCTTCCCGAAGTATGAATGGCATTTCCCTTAGTTCTTTCAAAGAGACGGACTTCCGTCGAGCAAACGGGTGATCAGCAGGAACAGCAAGCACCAGTTCGTCCTCCCAGATTTGTTGGCTTAAAATGTTTGGTTGTGTACTTTTTGATCCGATAACACCTAATTCGAGTTGTCCCGCCAAAACACGCTTTTCAATGTCACTGCTGTCTGAGATTTTCAATTTCACTGATAAATATGGATACTTTTTGTTGAAGCTGCTGATGAGAGTTGGAAGGATGTATTCTCCGGGGATGGTGCTGCCACCCATGGAAATTTCTCCCTGCTTCAGTCCGAGGAATTTTTCCATCTCCAATTGGGCCGTCTCTTTCATTTCCAGAAGAAGGCTGGCATGTTTGTGCAGAAGTTCACCGGCAGCTGTGGGAATTACTTTTCTACCCAGGCGGTCAAGCAGCCGGGTACCAATCTTTTTTTCAAGCGAGGCGATCCTTTCACTTACCGATGCCTGAACCAGGAAAACTGCTTCGGCAGCCTTAGAAAAGCTTTCCAATTCAACAACTTTGCAAAATATTTCAAGCTCGCGAAAACTGAAATCAATGTTCAACATTTCCGATTCTTCCTTATTTGGGTGGCTGTTTTCTTTCCAAAAGAGACATGGATTGCAACCGATAGTCCTCATTTGGTAAAAATAAAACGGATACGACATTCGTAGTTCCAATATCCAACATTTCTATTATTTCATTTTTCTCCTGTGTAAAGATTTTAATAGTCCAGCCATTGCATTTGGCTATTTTTTAGCTAAAGTTAAGAATGATTTAAGCATGTAACAAGGTAAACTCGGAATGGGTGGGTTGGATCAATAGATGGCTATTAGCTGGTGATCAAAACTGCAGACTATTGCCAATAGTCCTCGGTCAATATCGGTCTCATAGAATAGTGGATAGATCCAATTCTATTCTCTGGGATACAGAACGAGCTGTGTGCATGTGAAAGCAGCAATCAGTTTTTGAGTTGCCGCCTCAATGACCTTTGACTCCCAGATCTGAGTCGTCCCTCCTGCGTGCAAACATTTGGCGTAGCAAATAATTTTACCGGACCTTTAAAATTCTTCATTGCGCACCCTCTAAATATTCCGTAATCGCACAGCTTGACATACGAAACTGAAATAGTTTTTTCTCAAATATCTCTATACAAATGAACTTCGACTTTAATTCGTTCTGATGCTTCTTGGGGCATTGATGTTTCCCTCCTTATCCGTTCCCGGTTCATGCGGCAAGTTCGCGATTGCCGTGTTGCAACCGTTCCGGCCGCGCATTTTGCCGGTTGAACACTTCTATCTCCCAACCCGGCAAAGCCGGAATTGAAGATTGAAGATTGAATATTGAATATTTATGGACCGCCTTGACTCGACTGAGCTCGTCGCAGGCCGGCGAATCTATTTTATTTGACAGCTATTGTCGCAAATCCTCCGCAAACATGATGTGACTTAAATAAATAGACACTAAGTTTTTTCCAAGACGACGCTTGGAAAAAATGGCCCCAGAAGGGCAGCAAAAGCGTCGTTCATTGCTAATGGGTTTCAGGTGTCAGGTTTCGGGTGTCAGGAAACCGAGTTGCTGAATCTTGACACCTGAACACTGACACCTGACAACTTCCGTAACTTACAACATGTTGTCAGAAAAAAGGCCCTAAGGGCCTAATACCCAATACCCAGTACCCAATACCCAATTCCCCAATCCCTGAATCCCTCAATCCCTAAATTGCTTTAGAGCCCTGCGGGGACGGCAAACCGAATCACCTTGTTCACAATGATCTGGTTAAAAATGCCAACCAGAAGGATGGCCAGGGCCAGGATCATTGCAGGGATCAGCATAGTTAGCGGGGCTTCACGGGCTTGGAAATCGTTTCCGGTTTCTCCGTTATTCAGCGCATACTTTTGAGCATGAACAAATAGGCCCTTGTCGAAAATCCTGAAAAATAAGGCCACATTAATTAACGTGCTTACCAGCAAAGCGGCGACAAAAGCCCATTGGCCGGCGTTTATTCCTCCCAGGAGCAAATACCACTTGCTGAAAAACCCGCAGGTCGGCGGCACTCCGATAACCGCTAAGGCGCCTACGGTAAAAATGATGGCCGTGATCGGCATCTTTCGGAAAATCCCCTTAAAATTGTCAATACGATGTCCATCGGTTCTGTACATAACCAGGCCGGCCACGATAAAAAGACAGGCCATCATCAAGGCATCATTTACAATGTGAAAAATGGCGCCTTTGAGAGCAGTGGAGTTGGCCACGCCGATGCCGCCGATAATATATCCGATTTCAGCAATGACAATATAAGATAGCATGCGCTTGAAGTCGCTTTGGGATAGCGCCATGAAGGCACCGTAGAATACAGCCAAGGTCCCGATCCAAATCATGACATCCGTCGCGCGCAGAATTGAAATGGCGAATTCCGCGCTGAAGACGGTAAATGTCAACCGAATGATGACATAGGCCATCACCTTCGTTACTAAAGGTGCTATCGCAACGCTGACAGCAGAAGGCGCATAAGTATAGGCATCCGGCAACCACCCATGCAACGGAAAAAGCGCCATCTTTATGCTCAATCCGATTAAAATGAACGCAAATCCGGCCAGCACTGTTTTGGAATGATAAAGTTTGGGGAGAAGTTGGGAGAGATCCACCATGTTCAAAGAACCACTGGTGATATACAAATAGCCCACACCCAGCAAGTAAAGGCTGGCGCCGATAGTGCCGATAATGACGTAGCGAAAGCTGGCGAATGTCGCCTGACTTTCTCCCATGGCAATGAGCGCGTATCCTGACAGGGAGGCTACCTCCAACAGGACAAACAGATTGAACAAGTCACCGGTTATACAAATACCCAATAGACCGGTAATCATCAAAACGAATAAGCTCCAGAAAAGAGTCGATTTTTCCGGCAGTTCCCGCTCCACACTTTTTTGGGCATGAATGGCCGCCAATAAGCTTAGCGCTGACACTATAACCAGCATACCTGCGTTTAGATAGTCGATCCGATATTCTATACCCCAAGGCGGTCTCCACCCGCTCAGCCAGTAAGAAAGGGTTCCGTTGACGATGACCGAATTTAAAATTCCAACCGCGGACAGTGTGCATAGGGACATCGCCGCGACTGCCAGCGGGTAGGCTATTCTCTTGTACCACAGGCCTGCAAAAAAAATAAAAAAAGATGTTACAAGTGGTACGATAATGATAATTGCCGGTAATTGCTCAACCATAGTCTTGAGTCGCTATGTCTACATTTCAGATATTAGACCCGCCGTCGTCCGGAAAGACTGGACTATGGCGCGGCAAAAGATGCGGATTTTGGATTTAAGGTGTTTCCGCATTTTGGATTTGGGGTTGCGGATTTTGGATTTAAGGTATTTCCGCATATCGGATTTCGGATTTCGGATTGCGGATTTGAGGTATTCTATCGGTTTTATGAAAAAGATAGAGCGGAGCGATTCCGCCAATCCCAAACCCTAAATCTAAAATCCAAAGTTGACTCTATGACATATTCATTGGGCTAACTGGCTTTAATGTCTTGACATCGCGTCTAACTCGATAGGGAGCCGAACGCCTACAGCAGTTCGCTGATTTCCGGGTGATGCCGCAGTGTTTTGACGAACTGCTCCGTTCGAATGTCATACCGCTTTTTTATGATGTGCAGGAGACGCTGGCTCATTACGAATCCCAGTGAATGATCTTGTTCGAAAAGTGCCTTTATTTTTTCACCTTTAAACGAGAAGACTTTGCAGGGCTCGGCGCATACTGCGTCTATGGTATATACTTCTTCCTCCATCATTGCCGACCATCCAAACGCATAGCCCGATTTGATAGCACTCAGGCTAACGGCAATTTTATCGGTAATTCTCAGCTCGAGAATCACTTTACCCTCTTTTAACATATAAAAACGTTGAGACTTATCTCCCTGACGGAATATCAATTCCCGCTTATCGAAATGCAGCAAATCAATGATTGGGATTAATTTGTCCAGCATTTCATCCGTCAGATGCCTTAGCATATGAATCTGCTTTAAATCTTCTCGGGATATCATATTAAAATCCTTACCAGGTTTGGATGGGAAAGAAAACGGTATAAGGTTTATGGTGGAGGGTTTAAGGTAGAAGGAATTATTGCGTATTTATCAAATTCGTTTTAGGTCTTTTACCTTATACCCTATACCCTACACCCTATACCCTACACCTTATACCCTGCACCTGCACCTGCACCTTCTGCCTTCTACCATTCTCTCTACGTTGAACAAACCTAGTCTATTACAGCGTCTTCTCTATATTGCGGAAGTATTTCATCCTCTTCCAAGGTATTGTACTGTCTATAAATCTTTATGATCAATGAAAGGGCCACCCCCAGCGTTGCGACCGCCACAACGATGGCTGTGAGCATGAGTACGTGGGGAAGTGGATTGATGAAATGGACGGCGCTGACAGCCGTCTGGCCGGAATCAGGCGCCTGGGGTATAATGGGTATCGTGGCATTTATTTTGGCCCCGATAGAGACAAAGAATAAAATCACCGCTGTTTGCAATATACTCAAACCGATGACTTTTTTCATGATGTTCTTTTTGACAATGATCCCGTACAGACCGATCATCATCAGGGCGATATATACCCAGTAATTGATTCTCGAGACCAGGATTTCGAACGTTCCATCCATCATTACAATCCCTCATCCAGTTTGCCGCTCGATGCCAGGATGTAGTAAAGAATTATCATAACTGCCATCACGACGATGCCCACGCCGATTTCGACAATCAGAATACCGTGAGAGCGTACGCTCACCGGATCTAATCCAAATAAAGCAAGGGCACTGTAATCCAAATAGTTTTTTTCAAATAACATGCAAAGGATGCCGGTCCCGGCGTAAATGACAACCCCGAGCACACATAAAAACATGGCCATCCGTTCACTCAAACGCCTGATGGCCGATCTTAGATCAAACGCAATGGCCATAAGAACCATCGACGCTCCCATGATAACCCCGCCCTGGAACCCTCCACCGGGACTGTAGTGTCCATGGGCAATGACATACAGCGCGAATATTTGGATAAATGGGATTACCAATCGGCACGTGGTCCTTACAATCAACGCGTGTGGGATCCAAACGGTATCGAGGCGTTCGAAATCACTCGAGTCTTCGGGAAACTTGCCTCCTTTTTCGATGCGCAAGGTGATGCTGGTTGGAATATGGCGGTAGAGCCGAATATCCGGTTCTACTGTCCTGAAGGTTCTCAACAGAAAGATACAGGCAATCCCGGCCGTAAATATGACAATGGTTTCGAACATGGTGTCATATCCGCGATAGTCGGCCAGTACAGCTGTAACAATATTCGGAACTGAAGTGTCTTTGATTGTATTTTCAATGTAGTAAGGCGACACATGGGTGCTGGCAGGTGAGTGCGGGTCTCCCCAGAGAGGGAAATCGAGAGAACAATAAATTAAAAGACCCCCCAGAAAGGTTACCAGAATTAATCCGATAGCTTTCAATCCTTGGTCCTCCGGGTTGTGTGAAAAATAGCCGCAACAAACAGAACCGTGCTGACACCAGCCCCTACCGACGCTTCGGTAAAGGCCACGTCAACGGCCCCCATAATGGCCCATAAAAGACACATCATAAAACTATACGCGCCAAAAAGGACAGCGGCGCTCAACAGATCTTTCACCGTCAGGGCGCTGATGCCGCAAACAATCACAATGGCCAATATGATTAGCTCGATCTGCCAAATCATTTTTCGTTTTCAGACTCCTTTCTCCATGGTGCCAATCCGGCTCTAGCCCCGGCATCGATGATGGCATGCGTTGCGGTGGGACTGGTGATAAAAACAAAAACAAAGATGAGGATGATTTTTAAGGCGGTGATCAGGTTCGCCGGGGAAAACGAACTGGCGGTATATAACGCCAACGCCCCCATTGTGGTCGAAAGTCCGGCGGTGTCAAGTTTGCCGGCCGGATGCAAGCGGGAATAGAAATCCGGAAATCGGATAATGCCTACGGCGCCGCCGGCAAAAAAGATCAAGCCGCAGATCAATAGGATGGTTACGATAAGGTTGATCATACCTTACTTCCTCTTCGGGCCTATTCGGCATTTGGCATTCGGTATTCGGCACTCGACATTCGACATTTTCCGCTTACTTTCTATTCCCTTCATCATACAAGCCCTTTTGCTTCTGGAAATAGCGGGACGCCGCCAGTACGGCGATGAAATTCAACATGGCGTAAGCTAATGCGATATCAACGAACATGTCGACTCGCTGATAAATCAACCCGATGATTACCAAGAGCGCTGTGGTTTTGCTTCCAATGGCATTGACGCCCACTAAACGGTCCAGCACCGTGGGTCCGGCCACAGCCCGATAAAGCGACAACAGCATTATCAAGCCCAGGAATATCCCTGAATATAGAAATACATTTTGCATCACTCGTTGAACACCTTGCCGATCCTTTCCTCCATTTCGCCGGGTAAGGATCGGCCCGATTTATCATCTATACAATGCACCGTGAATTTTCCCAGCACACTGACATTAACGGTGATCGTGCCGGGAGTTAATGTTATTGAATTGGCAAATGTGGTACGGGAGATGTCATTGGATAATTTGCTGGTAAAATAAATGACATTGGGATCGATCAGTTCTTTCATCCTGGGATGAAAGACAAGATAGAGTATACGCAAATTGGCGAGAAAAATTTGGTAAAAAAGCCAGGGGACATAACCGGCAAACCGCAACCAGCAGACAATAAATCCTGGTCTTATGCTTGAAGGAAAAAATAGGTCTTTGCTAAATGCGGCGACAAACAGGCTGGATCCGATTCCCAGAGAAATATGGAAGAAGTCGAATTTGCCGGAAAAAAGCACCCAAAAGGAAAACATGATAAGAAATGTTAGGACAAAGGGCAAGGCGGAAATGCGGTTTCTGGTTGGGTTGCGCGAAATATTGAACATTGATCAGGGTCTTCCAGTGCCAAAGTCGCAAAACGAATCTTTGAGATCCAGCAAGCGATGAGAATCTTCGGTAACATAATATTAGGAATGTATCGGCCGATTGACTCCGCCTATCCTGCACCCGGCAACGAGAAGTTATAACTAAGTGTTGCCAGGTTTTTATCTTGAATTGAATTCGGAATGTGCTCTTTTAAAACGGTTTAATGGGAGACCACACGATAGCTTACTGATTTATATCCTTTTATTTTTTGGATATGAAACATAAGAATACGGCTTTCGTAATTATCGACGAATTTTTTTAGTTTCTGTTTTGCCTTTTGGAACCTATCGCTCTGTAAGTTTTGTATGAGATTACTTATATCCTTTGCTCTGCCTTCGCAGATAATGCTGGGGCCGTCTCCTATTAAGACTTCCCATTCCTGTGCAACCAATATGCCTAATTCTTCGAGAAGTGGATAAAATTCGTCTATGACATAGCGGCCGTATGCCCGTTTGTCACCGATTAAATCCCAGGTCTGATTGAATTTAACGGTATCTTCGCGAATATCGGTGGAATATGTATCCATTTTACCGGTCTGGACCAGAACCTTGGTTTTATATTTTTTGACGTAATTGAGCAGATTGCCTTTTAACTCCTTGTATTTTTTGTCCTTCAATGCCTTTTCAATTTGGTCCAAATCACTGGTTACGCTTTCAAACATGATTTCGCTGTAAGCGCCCACCAGTACCGTCCAAACGGCCACGGTGTGCAAACCTAACTTGTTAACCCCCGGAATATACTTTTTTAAGATAAATTTGTTGTATTCTTCGGTTTTATCGGGAAAAACGGTCCAATACTGATTAAGTTTGACTGTCATGGCTTAACCCTCCTCTCAGTGTTCGAAACTTGATTCGGAACTTCTCAATTCAGGCTCTACAGACAAATATAAACCGTGATCATAATTGGATTGTAGAAAACCGATTTTAACCCGATCAACGGGCCGTCAATTTTCTTGCTCGACGGTAGCACAATCAAACCACAAGGTGCAACCTTTTAATTGTCCACGAGTTCGCACACCAATTTAAGCGCTTTTTCCAAGCCGATCTTATTCATATTCAGCACCAGGTGGTAAAGTGCGGGATTGTCGTAATCCGTCTTGCCTAATTTCTGGTAAAGATTTTTGCGTCGTTTATCTTCGCCTCTGACAACTTGCATTGCCCGGTTCTTTGAAAGATCGTAATGCTCTTGCATAAAGCGCACGCGGTTTTCAAACTCATCAATCAGAAGGATGTGGCAGGCGTCCGGATGGTCATTTAAAATATATTGACTTCCCCGTCCCAGTATGACGACATTGCCGTCATCGGCCATCTGGGCGATGATCAAAACCAGATAATCCAGATATATCTCTTCGTCGATGTAACCGCGTTCATCCTTTAAAATGCGATCGACCAGTGGTTTCGATACCATTCTTGATATAAATTTGGAAAACTTGCCACCGGCTTCTTTTTCGACCGTTTCGACGAAATGGGTGGAAACATTGGCCATTTCGGCAACCATTTTGATGACTTCCGTGTCGGCAAATACGTAGCCGTATTTTTCCGCGACCATTTTGCCGAGGGTGATCCCACCGGCACCAAATTGTCTTGAAATCGTGACTACCGCCATTACAAGCCTCCGCGTGTTTAGTTATTCGTTATTCGTTATTCGTTATTAGTTGTTGGTTGATTCGGCTATAAGCGCCTTTTATTCCTATCGGTTTTCGAATCGTAAACTCGATTAATTTCATTTTCCCAATAACCAATAACGAATAACCAATAACCCATGGCTGTCATCTGGTTTTTGCTCAGTTTATGTTTTTTAGGTTAACGTTTCTCATCACCACCCAAACCGTTTGATTCTTCAAGCCTTTTCCGGCGGTATCAACAGGGTTGGATAAACTGACGTTTCGGCAATCGAGCGCGGCGTGCTGCCCAGCCATTTTTCCACCCAGGCCGTTTTCGCCGAGGAACCTAACACAATCATGGATGCCTGACAATCCCTGGCCGCTTTTTCGATTTGCTCATCCGGATCACCGATGTAAACGTGCTCGCGGGCCGCGATGCCTTTGGCTTCAAATTCCTCACAAATCTCCCCCAGTTTGGCCCGGGTATCTTTGCGTGCATAACCCGCACTTCCCGCACGACATCTTTGAGTCCCTTTAGGTACTCGACCGCTTTTAGGCTGGCCGGTGACCAGTCCATGGCCAGCAGCGGCCTTTCAAACGGTTTTTCTATGGAGATTGCTGTTTCCGACAAATGCTTATAGACCAGCACGGGCGTTGCCGTCCTGCGCAGCAACTCCGTTACGTCGGAACCTGAATACAAATGTTCGAGCACACCTTTATGCGAGCGCCCGATCACGATCAGGTCGGTTTCTTCTTTTTTGGCGGCCTTGATGACCTCTGAAACCAATTTGCCAACCACTATATAGACACCGACTTCCAGGCCTTGTTCGAACAGGTTTTCGGACCAGTCTATAAATCGGATATTGGCCGCTTCCCGCAAGCGAATTTCTTCATCTTTGCGGTAGCCCACCCGGCTCATGGCAAATCGATCCCTTTCGATGACATTGATAAAGACAACGTGGTTCAGGTCCGCTTTGGTCAGGCTCAGCAACGCCTGTACGGCATCAAAACCCAGTTCCTCGAACTTGGTGACAAAAAGTAGTCTCGAAATTTTCATTTTTTCAGTCACTCCGCATTAATCCGCATTAATCCGCCCTAATCATGGTATATTCAGGGCTTAGACTAATTCTTGAGAAAACGGAAGATTGTCTTATATCGAAAGTTCGGCGGATTAATATTTAAATGCTTCGCATTTGTTTTTATTTTTGTTCATTCAAAACTAAGGGTTTAGGCCAGGATTTTATTGATTTCTCCGGCCAAAACGTCGGGTTCGACGGGTTTTTCCAGATAGACTTTGGGCTCCGGCACTTCCTTGCCGCCAAACTCGGTCAGAGCCTTCTGGGAGCGCAAAAATGTCTTTTTCGCTATCCCAGATAATATGATAATGGGGATATCTTTAAAAGACCGGTCTGTTTTGAGCTCGCGGTACAGTCGGATACCGCTTTGGCGGGGCATCAGTACATCGAGGATAATCAATTCCGGCTTCTCCTGCTTGATCATCTTAAGGCCTTCTTCACCGTTGGCCGCCTCCAAAGGCGTATAACCGTTTTCCTCCAATACCGTCACACTGAACAACCGAACATCCGGATCATCATCTACCACCAGTACTTTTTGGGCCATGATACAACCTCCTTGTGGAATGACTTAGCATAATATCTTAAAATTTAATGGTGCCAGAAGCCGTCATTTAAATGCTCCGTTTTATTTTGCCATATATCACGGCTTATCCTGAAACGGCATCACTGCCGCTGCCTTCAGCATTTGCAACTTCATACGGCAGCCTTACGGTGAAGCTGGTTCCTGATTTCAAACGGGATGTCACCTCTATTTTGCCTTGGTGCTCTTCGATGAGTTTGCGGGTTACCATCAGGCCCAGCCCGGTTCCCCGGTGGCCTTTGGTGCTGAAAAATGAGGTAAACAGCTTTTGCAAAACCTCTTCGTTCATGCCGGCGCCGTTGTCGGAAACCTCAAACTTGATCATATTTTCCGGCTCTTTGGCGGTCGTCAGTTTTACGACCCATTGCTTAGTCAAATCCTCATCAAACAGACAGGCATCAACGGCGTTTGACGCCAGATTCAACAGCACTTCATGGATACTCGAGGGATCCATAATGACTTCGCCGATGGTGTCGTCAAGTTCCAGGGCGATTTCAACCTGGTGTTCGCGGGCTTTATCGTCAACCAATGCGGCAACATCATTGACGATCTGGTTGGGTTCGCAGGCTTCGTATTCCGGCTCGCGTTCTTTGGAATATGACAACAAATCCATCACC
>Ga0209671_1004110_pt1 | contig 14272 bp, 7 predicted proteins | sample WorMetHERISLAND2_2_FD_187401 | JGI IMG/M metagenome (GOLD analysis project Ga0209671, IMG submission 187401) | Marine gutless worms symbiont microbial communities from Max Planck institute for Marine Microbiology, Germany - Olavius geniculatus... | ecosystem: Host-associated > Annelida >... | reverse complement strand
AGGTGGTCGGGGGTAGTTGTGCTCTTTGCTATTCCCACCATGACTTTCAGTACCCATTATAATTGCTGGGAACTTTCTAGAGATGGCTGATATGGGCCCACATGGTGGCCTAAGCCTACGGGGTGGCACTGACTGCCCTGCCTCGCATTGGAACATGAAACTACAACACCAAGAACAACACACGATTCCAACTACTTTGCAGAATTTATTTTCCCTGACTTTCCAAGACAAAATAACTTGTTTTCCCTGACTAATTTGTTCACGCTCAATACCAATGTCGGCTTTCAATCGCTTGCAATCGCAGTAGAAACAAAGGCGGCGGAACAAATTTAAAAGTGAAGATAGAAATAATCTTTGAGCGAAGCAAACAGAAAAAAAATTTTTGAACTATTGTACGCAGTCTGCGTAAAACAGTTCAAAGTTTTTTCTGCATCTTTGTTAACTTTTGCACCCTGATACTTTGATTTTCCCTGACTTTCCCTGACCATCTCATTTTTCCCTGACTTTGGAATGCAAAATTCCCTGACTTTTTCAGATTTTTCCCTCACTTTCCCTGACTTGCTTAAAATTCCCAGACTTCCCCTGACCGTAGGAACCATGACAACAATAGCTGCAACAAAACGACAATAACGAGAACGGAAAAACAGCAGCTAACAACAACAACAAAAACAAACAACAACAAAAACAATAATGCTACAAATATGGTAACGATTACAAAACATTAATAGTTAGCTTTACATAAAGTAGTGATTAATTGAACTGATCGCTATTTATGACTAAAACCAACAGTAGTTGTTCTACAAGAAAAATGCATCATTATCAGTTATTTAGCTAGCAACTGTCACAAGTGTAATAAGGCAACAAAAATCTAAGCTAAGCCCTTGATATCATTAGTAGAGCCTAATGTTTGTTTTATTCAATCATGTTCTCTGAGGAAAGTGTCTATTGCTTATCAGATCATGGTTCCTACTACTCTGCAGAATTTATTTTCCCTGACTTCTCCCTAAATTTCAAGTCTTGACATAGTGAATCATTTTCCCTGACTAATTTGTTCACGTGAAATACCAATGTCAGTTTACACTCGCTTGAAATCACACTAAAAACAAAGGTGGCGAAACAAATTTAAAATCTGCGAGCGAAGCGAAAAGAAAAGAAAAATTTTGAACTGTTGTACGCAGTCTGCATACAACAGTTCAAAAATTTTTCTTGCACCTTTGTGAACTTTTGCACCCCGGTACTTCAAAATTCCCTGACTTCCGCTGACCCTCTGAATTTTCCCGGACTTTGGAATGTAAAATTTCCCGACTTTCCCTGATCCTCTGATTTTTCCCTGACTTCCCCTGACCGCGGGAACCATGTCAGATGCTTGCTAACCTACTTTATAATGCATTCTACACAGGTCTACCATCACTGTATTACCACTACAGCTGCTACCACTAGTACTATCATTAGTTCATTACTACTATTACTATGACTAATTGACTTTCACTACTATTATAACTAGAGTAGTAAACAGACCTTGTCTTTAGCATTAACATCGCATCCCGCTGTTATCAGAAGCCGAACGACATCCAAGTGGCCTCCAACAGCTGCGTAGTGCAGCGCTGTGTGTCCTTCCTGGCAGTTATGCAATGCAACAAAATATACCATCAAAACTCAGCATGTCGAACTAATGATTGCAAAATCGCAGGTTAGAAGGCTGGCCATTCCACTGCCAAGTAACAACCCTGGGCAAGCTGTCCACACATGTGTCTCTGTCACCAAGCAGTATAGTCTGGTACAGGGCTAATCACCAAGAAGTAGAGCTGTCAAATTAACACGCTAACTTAACTCGTTAATCGATAAACACATTTAAAAAATGAACACACAACATGTAAAGTTGCAGCATTTGCTAAATTCTGTGCAGCAGAGTTCCAATATTCCATTAAACAGCAGTTATTTGGCGTCCGAATAATATTCAAGTAATTAGAAATTGTTTTGTTGCCGTTCCATCACTACTGGCACAATTTTGTGGCCTTCATTCCACCCCGTCTTGGTGTAGTCCACCTACAATATCAGCAATATTATCAATGATGCATTATTAACACGATAATACATGCATTAAAAAAATTAATGCTTCGACAGCTCTACCAGAAAGTTAATGGCAGTATATGAGAGAAGTTTGGACTACCTTTATATAACTGTGTTTGCAGCTAACAGTCACTACCATCTCTGAGGCATGTAAACGGAGATGAGCCCTGACCCCTAAAGTCAGCTGTAAGAGGTCGATGTTGACTATTGAGGGCAATTCATACACACAGACAGAAGCAAAGACTGATGCAGGAATGCGGGTACGATTTTCATCGTTGGGTCAGCGGGTTAGCACAACCAAAGCAACAAGGGAGTGGGAAATAGAAATGATATTATGACACATTTTGGTGAAATCAAGTTATGCTAACACTTTAGTCTAAGCCCAAAGTACAACATACTTGACTACAGATATTTCAAACTCTTCTCTAAGATTTTGGTCTGAGACTGAAGTCTCAGAGTTAAACTTGATTTCACTCAATGACTATAACAACTACAAAAACCACAACTACAACTGCTAGCTGATAAGGCTGTGTGACCTACTCGATCACAGTCAAAAGACGTTAGATGTCCAGATGCAAGAATTTGACGCACATAATCGAGTTGACCATAGCTTGCAGCACAGCACATTCTGTCAGCCAATGACTGTTGGTTGTTCCTCGCCATGAGACACGGTGCTACAGACAACATTTCTCACACTGCAAAAAGGCAAGCTAACAACAAAGACATCAACTCATATCAAAACTCATACCATTTTCAAGATTTTTCTGCTATTTCAACTGACTAAGTGAAAAAAAAATTACTTGTGGTAACATGAATTCAATTGTGTGGACTAAAAAGACAAACTATGTACTATGTACCAATTCCAGTGCTATCACAGAACTTAGTTATTCAAATCCTAAAGCAGATGACATACGATCGTCGATCAATAAAGTTTGCCAATTTTTGTAAGCTTGACTTAGTCGCAATGCCCTAAGAATAACTGTATCTATATGTCCATTGCAGGGAGATGGAGTTGAGTTGACTTTTACTAGAGTGATCGGCGAGATCGCCAAAAATCAGGGATGCGGTCTCGATTGAGACGTCTTGGTCAAGACGCACTAGTGCCTCATCTCGGACAAAATCTTTAACATCTCAGTCTCATCTCAGCCTCAAAGCAATACGTCTCAGTCTCGGCCTATTAGGTCTCATCTCGGGTCTTAGATCATTGTGTCTCACCGAGATGTTTTGTGCAGTCACGATGACATCATCCACAAAGATCTGTAATTGAAGTGCTTTGGGATGACCTCACAAAAGTCACTGTAGTTACTGTTTGCTTTGGCAGATTTAACTGAAACTCGGCACTTTCATTGCCAATAGGTGATGCATGTTGATGTAAAATTTGGCCAGAATCAAATGTTGTTTGTTGGAGTTACGCAAATGTACAGTAACAGTAGGGTTCACTTGCCATATCGGCAACGAGGATATTTTGTTATCGATATTCAACAATTAATAATTTTCACTGAGAAATAGTATTTTTCAACAAAATTTGGTAATCCCCTTCAGCAATTCATTGCGTAAACTAGTGTGCGAAATTTTATCCAGATTCGTTCAGATTTAACATTTCTATTGTACGATGTTTAGAGGGTTGCTTTTTTCCAGACACTCTGACACAGTGTAGACCCACAATGTCACAAACAGAAAGCGCTTACCATGGTGTGAGTTAGTTGATCCATATAAAATTTTGTCATTTATAATTAGTTTTATCATGGGTCTTGAACAACATTTCGGCGAAATGCTGAAGCTCCCGAGTGTGTGACTGCGAAGATGAATATGAATCTGTGGAACATTTTTTGTATGAATGCAAGTTATATAGTCAGCACAGAACAATTATGTATGAAGAGGGCACGAGTATAATGCGGAACTGCGAACCAACCAACGTGCAAACTGTGGACCAGCTCCGCAGTTTACCTGTTGGCTGGTGACTTTGCATCAATATTATTCGCTATTTTGAAGTCTATGAGTTTTTAAGCACAATAGCAGAATGCTTTGCGCATCTTAGCCATGGTCTGGGCATCTGTCCATCTGTCCATCACACTGCTGTACTGTGTCAAAACGATGCAAGCTAGGATCATGAAATCTTCACTGTGGGCTGCTGCAAGGACTCTAGTTTATTGTGACAAAATTTCATGCTCATGGGTGAGGGGTACTCCTTAAATAAGGGCGTCAAAGAGAGGTACCCCCTCTAAAAAGATGTTATTTTGCCGGTATTGACTTGCCTACTGTGAAAACGGTTGCAGATAGGCACTGACATGTTGCTTATCATAACATGGACTGGTTGTGGCTTTTTAGATTTATCAACATTGATGATTTTGAACGACCTTGAACCTTCAAAATTACGAGTTTTCGTGAATTTTTCGTGATTTCAGGCTGCAACACACGTTTTAGGAATGAACTGCACCAAAATGGTTAAAGATAGACCCAGACAACGTGGCTATAAAATTTTCAGCATTAAACGCAGTCATTAAACGCAGTCCCGACTCCCTAAGTTTAAAGAGACCTGCACGGTGCTAAAACACATCTTTCATTAGGCGTTGGATTGTGTGGGGTCTGCATTTTAGTAGTCCGCAGTTTACCCACTGGTCTGCACTGGCTGTCCGCATGTTTTGATCTGCAGTTTACACATTAGCCAGTCTGCAAGTCCGCACTTTACCACAGCCGTTATGAAGACATTAATGAGTTGTTACGGTTGCGCAAAGAATCATCTGGTGTGAAAATATCATTTGGTCTGCTTCGGAGTCAAGACTGGGACAACCGCATCACTAAATCTCAGAACTGAATGATAAAAATGTCAGTGATCAGATTTATTGCTGCTACGAAGAGAAAGTTATGAAGTGTTAAGAGGTCAACTCCTGTGGATATTTGTCAATACTAAGTGATTAAACTTTGTGTTCTCATCCAGGATTCTACTTGTAACTTGACTTTTGACATTGGATTCCACTTAAGACTTAACTTGTGGTGTCAGCAATGGATTCTACTTGTGACACGACTATCAGCATTAGACTCCATTTGCGAACTTACTCGCGATGTCGGGAAGGTGCACTTTGCAAAATGCGGCATTTTCAGAAGGTGTATTTTGCAGAATTTTCGTTGCGGAACGTTCCGCAAACTACACCTTAAGAGTTTTCCCGCATTCCGCATTCCGCAAAATTCAAAAAAAGTCAAATCATCAACTTAGCGTAGGTTTAGGCTCACATTTAAGTCTCGAATCGACTCAGTATCACTTTTCAACGTAGGTCTATTTAACCTAACTCTTGAAACGCCTCGAAGTCCGTTAACTCACGAGCAGAAGCCAGCACATCACACAAGAATGCGAGGTCAACTCAAGTAGCCTAGGCACAATCTACAAACGATTCCTGACGCAGCGCAAAGACAAAAGGGTTGCCGCCGCGGCAAGGGCCGAGTCGTTGGATTAGGTAATGCACAAAGACTGAGTCGCTTGCTCAGGTTATTAAGTAGGCCTAGCTACTGCGATTTTTCACCTGGCGAACTACCATTAAGGCACGATCAAAGACAGCTAAAAAATTGAACTCAAATGGTTCTACTCAAAAACCAGTTGCCGCCACGGTGATGGCCATAGAGAGCTACATACAGTGCATCGTCATCATCGGTTTTTCTATTTCATATTAGTTTGGGAAAAATAACAACAATCAGTTTGATTTTCAGCCATTTGTGTGTTGTTTGGACTGACTAAAAACACTTCATAGCAATTGAATAAATTATATTTGACTACTTTTTGTATATTAATGGATTAAAACGACTGCATTAAATGTTGGATGGTATTTAGACAAAGTCTGATAGAAGCGAACTCATGTTTTATCTGAAAAGACTTTGTGCATTACATTAGGAGTTTTTATAGGCCTGAAGCTATTAGAAGTTAACATTCTATACTTTGTAAGAAATACTTTCATTATAAGAAAATTATTGCTCAAACGGCTGTCTAAAAACACGGGTCACATAGTTAGCAAAGGCCTAATACTAAATTAATGTAACGTAGGCCTACCAAAACAATGCTACAAATTAGCTTACTATCTTAAGCCGGTGGCCACAAACTATGACAAAACTCAACAACAGCAGCAGCATCATTTTCCGCAAAATTTTTATTCCACAAAATTTTTATTCCGCAAAATACACCTTATTCCGCAAGTTATTTCCGCAACGAAAATTCCATAAAATACACCTTCTGAAAATTCCGCATTCTGCAAAGTGCACCTTTCCTTGTCACGCACCCACTACTGAGTGTTCACTGTTTGGCATTGATCTTGAAGGCACAAATTGAGTTTAAGTCGCAAACTTCATGCACGTCATTTTTTATCAATGTGGGCTAGCATATCTCATCAACGTGGTGAAATTTGGCATTGCCAAATTTTTCTATTACAATAATTGTAACCATAAATTTTATGATGTTTTTGTGATAATATTTCATTGTTTATTTTGATGTATATTATTGCCAACAGAAATGAGGCAGAAGTCGGTCGTGCGATCAAAAGATCGGGACTTCCACGTCCAGATGTTTTTGTTGCTACCAAAGTTCACTGGGATGACCATGGATATGAGCGCTGTAAAGCAGGATTTGCTGACAGCCTTAACAAGTAAGTAAATTGTGTTTGCTAGTTCTCTGTTTTGTGCATATATTGTATGAAAGTTTTATCTGCTGCAGTTTTGTTAGTTGTCGTCATTGCTGTTTTGGCTACATATGATTTCACATCTTTTGATTATATATATAATTTTATATAACAAACTTTTTGCAATTTTGTTTAAATGTTTTAGCTATAACGTTATTGCAGTACTGCAGTTCATAACTAGTGGAGTCATGTTAGATATACTATGTATGTTTGCAGTGGCTGCATTTCTACTGTCCTCAGAGTAAATTAGTAAATATGTTTGTTAAGTTTTCATGTTATATGCCACTTTGCATAAAACAATTGTCATTTATTATGCCATGTTTATTAAAGTGATGAAAGATAAATGATGATGTTTTATTTATAGATACTCACCAACTGGTATAGTATAAATAAATTGGTATTTATAGGCAACATTTATTTCGCTTGTTAACTTTTTTGGTGTATGTCAGGGAATTGAGTGCTTTGCAGGTAGTCTGTGCTTGTTCTTTGCTGGTGATATGGATATTTTCTGCATATATGCATCAGCTTCATAAGACATTATTTCATCATATGCTTTCTATTAGTATAAGTGGTGCACACTAATACAGAAATTCTTTCTGTTTTATTTTTTAACTTTGTTGGTCCTGAAATGTCTTGTTTGCAGAACGTGCTGTGCTACTTTGATAACATTTATGCAGAATCTTTTCAGCTAAGAGCCACTAAACGTCATAAAGCCACTGTCAGCCACATCAGTGTCATAGCCAAGTTTTTTAGCAGATTGATCTGATTGATATATCCAGATACCAGCTTCAAAACTTTTAGCACTGTAAGGAAGTGACATAATGATGTAATAATTTTGATTCCAGCAGGAGGTAAAAGCAGACTGGCTGGGAGCTCACTTCTAGGCAGTGTTAATTTAAATTCATGCTTGCTGTTTTACAGTATTGCTGTTGCTGCTAGTTTATAAAGCTTGTGTTTGTGAAATATGGCATTGGTTACTTTGGCTTAGATTCTAGTATGTAATATTTGTTGATGTTTATGGGTCTAATCTGTTGTTTTGGCTCATAATGCCCTGCATCATTGTTGTGGACTTGACAAAAATTTTCTTTATCATGGATAACAACTGGATTTATTTGGTTTTTGAATGTTATTTTCTGATGATCTAGATTTTTATGTGTTCTAATGGCTTTAGATTTGTGTACTCCCAGTAACTAGATACAGGTGAATTGGCTAATTGTAATATTACCAATATTTCTTTTGTACCGAGTACATGATATTCTTGTTATGTCATGGTTTATCCATTTTTCTTTATTAGTTTACTTTATTCTGGATCATACTTTTAGTTATTAGTTTGGTTTCATTGTTATGTATTTTCAGCACTGCCGGTCTATATATAGCTAATAATAACCATGTTAAAATGTGTTCAGATTGGACACAGGCTATGTTGATCTGTACTTAATTCATACTCCATCGGGTGGTGATATCGTTCATACATATGATGCAATGCTTGAGCTTAAAGCCCAAGGTCTTGTCAGGTTTGTAATAGATTCTTGTCATCTTTTGTTATCAGTTTGCAGCTAACATTTCTGAAGTACTAAATGACTGCTCTAATGCTTTTGTCCATGGAGCTTGTTGTAGCCTACTTGCATAGGATTTTGTAATTATTGTTTTTTTTTAATTATTTGAATATCACAGGTATACCATGTAACCAAACCACTCACATGACACTCAGCCTAGTCGTCCTTTTTTGAATAGGAGCAGTAGGTAGTGGTACTGAGTGCTGGGGAAGCCTTTTCAAACTGCAAGCGAACTAGCTCGGTGAATTATGATGTATGATGAATTGATAAACCTTGATTCAAAAGTTGAAGAATATGGAATATGAATTAGCTTATCACATAGTGATATCATGTAGTGTGTGTGCTTCGTGCGTGAGACACACATGCGCTGTTGTCTGTTTAAATTTGATATTTTTTCACGGTTCTGTTCATAAAAGTCACTAATGTTGCGACAATCATGTGCGTAACAGTTCAGGGATTGCATATGATAGCTTTGTTGTATTTTTCGACTCTGATTAACCGTGTTCTGCGGTAAATTAAAACGCCTTTGAAGATGTATCGATGCAGGTGGCCAGATTGGACTTTGACCTGCCAGCCATATTTTAGCCGGTCGAGGCTATTGACGTTCAGCGCTGATGACCCAGTGACGAGCTGTCGGCAGATCGGCGATATGACGTCATGCCATCCAGGGAGGCCGAGGAAGGTTATTTTTAACCTGCCTGTAATGACGGCCGGTTCGTCGGTGACGCTATAGTATTGGTGGCAGAAGAGTGCATCCTCTTGTGCTGAACCCTTCTGCACCGAACAGTCTTCCTGCATATTAATGAACTAAAACGATTGTGATGCTTGTATTAGACTTTTTAGCATTTGTTGTCATTTCCTGTTTTATCCACGAACACAGCGCACCAAGCACATTAGAGATTACTTTTAGGCCTTGTCTGCTATGATAATGCGCTATATAAATGTTCTATTAATAATAATAATAATAATATACAGTGTAGTCAAAAAACGTGGCATTTTGCTTTGGTGCATATCTTTGTTCGGTATTGAGAGTCATCAGCATCGACAAAATAGTTAACCAGTTAAGAATAAGAAACTACATACTGTGGTTTATTTATTTATTTATTTGTCTTCAATGGCAGGCTCGAGGCCCATGAACACACAAAACACACACAAACACAAAGACTAAAAAAAGACTAAAACAAACTACTTCGCAGGTCAGTTGGCGTTTCAAATTTTGGTGTGCAACATCTGGAGGGACTGAGGAAGGCTGGGCGACCAACACCATCTGTGAACCAGATTGAGTTACATACGATGAAGAAACAGCAGCATATTGTTGATTACTGCCGCGAGCATGGTATCACAGTCATGGGTTACTCACCGATGGCTAAAGCTGACAAGATGAATGACGAGAAACTGACTGCAATTGCCAGCAGGTGGAAGCTCATGTTTATTCTTATTGATTGTGTATCAATGTATTTATTGCCAGCCCTTTTGTACAGTGGTTGCTAAACTAACATGTAGGGCTGGACGAAATCACAAGTTTAACTTGCCATATGAAACTTTTTCTCTATATACTGCAGTGTAGGTGCACACTACTAAACACGTTTACATGTCGTTTGTCAGAACAGTATATACCAAGACTTCTCTACACTGTCTAAACCACTGATTTACAAGATCTAACATCACTATCAGTGTCATACATAGTACCAGGTGGACACCCGGCTTTATTGTGCTCTTGTAATGATTTTGCCATGTTACAAGTTGTCATTGCTTTTACTGATCTATTGCTTCTGTTTGAGATCCAGCTTGTAGCCTATTAGAAATTTTTGTGGTATGGGTGACCCATTCTCCTTCAGGTGTCCTGCTGCTCCAAAGCAGTTTTGATGGCAGTACGGACCACCATATTACATACTTATCTGTCCCACTCCTTCTCGATTGGTGGCCCATTAAAGACTAATAACAGTTATTGTAATTGTGCATTTGCCAGGTACAACAAGTCATTGGCTCAGTTGATGATACGCTGGTCAGTGCAGAAAGGCTACATCACTATTCCCAAGACATCAAAGCCAGACCGAGTTGTTCTTAACAACCGTGTTTTCGACTGGACTATTTCACCACAGGACATCGAAATTATGGTACATGGTTACTTTATTCATTATCTCCACCAGAAGTGAATGTAGTGAATGTCAAAGGTTAAGTTTTTTACTTTTGTTTCTGCTCAAGTTATTGGCAGCATAGTTTTTTCTGTAACTGACTCGCCACTCATTGACTCATTTTTGGTTAGTTTCAGTTCAAACTTTGAACAAATAACTGGCTCTTGTCCATTACATTTGAAATAGTTTGTCCTTGAAAATATCGTTGAAAAATGGATACCTTTTTCAAGGATTTAAAACTAAGGAAGCTTAGCTTCCTTGGTGATAGGCTCTGGTAAACTACTGATTACCGTAGTATCCTTGGAGAGCACTACTCTGTTGTGCTGTAGCAGAATCAGTAGTTTAATGTTGTATTTTCTTGTAGGAATCCTTGCCTGAATATACCTGCATGGGTCCAAAGGATCTTACTGCATCTGACTGGGAAACTCTCAAGTAGTTTCTGGTTTACATATGCATGTTGTTGATCTCGAGTAGTTTAATTAAGTGTGAACCTGGACTTTAGTTAGTATTATTATATTTATATTGTTGCATTATATTAGCAGTGATCGTAATTTATTCACTTACTTTATCATTACCTCTGCCAATGTGAAGCGACAAAGAGGGTTACGTGTTGTGGTCAGTCCATTTTTTCTCAGCTGCATTACTTTTATTTTGGTGATTCGTTTGTGGGGTCTGGGTCATTATCCAGGATTGTTACCATTAGGAGAAAGCAGCTTGTTAAATCCTTTGCACTTGCCAGGGTGCAGCAGCAGTTTGAGATCTCTGATCACTCCTGCTTCAGATTTCCACATGTGTGTGTTTTGTTTTGCTTTAAGGTTACCACATTTACATCAAAGGTGGTTTGATTGGGTCAAGCAAACTAGAACTAGACAGTAGGGCACTCGAGAAAACAGTGGCAGTGGAGTCGTGGATTAAAAAAGTATGAAGGGCAAAAAGTTGCAATTTTCTGACAGTAAGCTGCAAAATTCTAACAGAGGTAGGGCCTCCAATACCTGTATACTGAATACCAGTATACAGAATACCGGTATACCAGGATACCAGCTTAAATGTTACTGGTATTGATACCGATATTGCACTGTCCAGTACAGTAGTTTTCGGTATCGGCAATTTTAGAAGTCATCAGCATCATGCCCTATGCAACCTGTGACGATTTGTTTAGCCTCTGTAGGCGCCACCACCATACATACGAGTCGCTTTCCGTACATCGTGTAGGCTGTAGTCAGAGCTCAAACTGCACTCCATGCTGTCTGCTTAAGACACGTGGGCGGTTAGGATGCTGGATGAAGTTGCAGTGTCACCCGACTAACCTGGTTGTCTGCCTAGCAAGACAGGTCACGGACAGCAAGGGTCACTCAGTCACAGTCATTTTGCACTGGTCACACGTGTGATTGCTTGATGACCATCCCAACAATTTGTAGAAGCAGAAAGAGCATTCTCAGCTGTGAGAATTTTGTGCTCTAAGCTACACTCATCGCTGGATAACATTCTTAACACTATGATTTCTTAGTTCACTAACATTTTTTCTAATGCTTAACGTCAGAAAAGGCAGGTCCTGCAAAAATTTGTATAATTAAAGATACACTATTTATTTATTAGTTATTATTTACAACTACGTACTAAGGCCTATTGCCTGTCTACTGCCAGTCAGATTAAGATTTTCTGATTAATAGCGTCATTTAATGAAATACCACTATGAATACCGGTATACCGGTATTGCTTTTTAAAATATCAAAATACCGGTATTGCCAAACGTGGCCGGTATTGAAGGCCCTAAACAGAGGAGATCCTGCTGCTTAGAATTTGAACGTTGTCCCTTAATTTTCTCAAAATGCAGGTTTTCGGCCCTATATTTTGTGCTTTTGGATGGAATTTTTTGATGATGAAAATTTAGGGGCAGTTGCATTTATCATATTGTGTCCCCTATACTATAAGATGCTGAGGTTGAAGTAAGTGGTTAGCATTAGGGGGAGGAGGCTACTGGCTAGCCCAGGTTTACATGAGAATGGGCCACTCAATGGTATTCACGTTTGCTTTTATTTATTTAACGGTTCATGTTCAACGTTCATGTTATGTTTTCATTCATTTAACAGTTCCTGTTCATGTTGCTGTTATTGTGTGCTTTGCTTTTTAGTCATTTAACAATTTATGTTGTTTTAAATGTATTTGTACCATGAAAAAAGATTTTATAATGTCCAGTTGTGAGTATTTGCTATAGCACTAATGTCAGACATCCAGAAGCACCTTTCAGTCTCACTAAAGTGCAGCTGAGTGGCTTGTATTTTGCCAATGCTAATGAACAGGTGGACTTAACAACTCAGCACATAGACATGGCACCAGCCCAACCATTACCAACCACACCAGGTTTTTACAGACTAGGCAGTGATGGAGTCTGCAAAATCCCTGCCTACTAAGAGCAGGAGACTGAGCTAAACTAAGCTATCTTAAACACAGACGATATTCAGTCAATCTTAAGTTCATCAATGTGCGGTTGCAAAAAATGGTTTATTTGAGTATTATAAACATTAATTTGTTATTGATAAATCTGAAGGAGATATAACATAAACATAAGCACAAGTACTTAAAATTTAACCAGAAATTTCGGGCAAAGCCCAACGTGAGTCCGCCCGTTGCCATAAGTCCGACTGGGGAAAAATTTAGGTGTTGTAATTCCCCTCATAGCAAAGTCACATGGCCCAAACTCAAATGCAATGCAGAATGTGCATTGTCGACTTAGAGTGGGACAACATCTGCGCCTGTAACTTTTTTGTTAGTGTACTAAAGTTCATCAATTTTTTGCTGAACCGCGTAAGGATAGTCTTCGATGAAGTTTGTTTCAGATTTTCAATATCTCGATCGGTTCCTAAGATATTTGTGGTAAGAATCGAAAGTTGTGCGAAATTGTGCAAACTTTTGAAGTTTCTGCCCTCAAAAATTTTTGGGGTGCTCTCCCCCAAAAATTTGTACATTAGTGATCAACTGATCATGCCCACCCTATGGCATGTCACATGGCAAAGTTTCATGGTCTTACTCCTTCTACACCCAAATTTATAGGCGAAGATACGCTAACATTTAAGCCAATTTTGCACCCCTCTTTAAAAGCAGTTGTAAGGGGGACGCCAGTCCCTAGTGGGGGGTGTGGTGTGCTAGTAAGACTTGGTCATTCTCTAGCATGCGTAAATATTTGGGGCTTAGGGGCTGAAGTATGGTCTTCTGAAAAAGTCGATTTGGGTGGGCATTATTTGCCCTCAACGCCCCTGTTGTTAGTGGACCAAAGTTCACCAGGCTTTTTACTGAACGCAGGAGAAATCGCGGTAGATCAAGTACTTGTCCGATTTCGAAGATCTTCATCGGTTTCAGAGATATTCACTGTCAAACTTTGAACAGGGTTCCTACAGGTCAGGGAAAACTGGAAAATGTCAGGGACAGTCACGGAAAAATATTATTTTTGAAAAGTCAGGGAAAATGGTCTTGGATCATACAGACTGCAGATAACTGATTTTTGCATCTCCAAATATTAAAAAGCAGGCAAATTTGCGGCTTCCATTGAACGTCCAAAAGCTAGACGTGTTTCAGCTTCAGGGGGCAAAGAAGCCCCCTAACCCCTCGACCAGGGCCTGTCACATGGCCCTGTTCTATTGTTCTATTAATACCGTTTCATTACTTAATACCATTTATGACATTTGTGCGATAGGGTTATTCTTTCGATGATGTCTGGGAAATTGTTTTCCATGACTGGAAAAGTCAGGTAATTTTGCTACAGAAAATCTGCAGGAACCCTGTTTGTCAGAAATTGCGCCAAATTTTGCATGTTCTTGGCCCCTAAAATTTTTTTGGGGTGAGGGCCCCCCCC
>Ga0209671_1004109_pt1 | contig 14273 bp, 6 predicted proteins | sample WorMetHERISLAND2_2_FD_187401 | JGI IMG/M metagenome (GOLD analysis project Ga0209671, IMG submission 187401) | Marine gutless worms symbiont microbial communities from Max Planck institute for Marine Microbiology, Germany - Olavius geniculatus... | ecosystem: Host-associated > Annelida >... | reverse complement strand
ATGAACGAAAATAATAACAAACACAATAAATAACTAAAATAAATATTCATCTTCCGTTGTAAACAATCACCATGGCAACATAAACAAAATTTGTTGTCCGATATATGAAAAGTCGGCCAACAAAATCGTCGAAGATAGACATGCTCTATCTTGGCCGACAAAATCGGGCGATTTTGTCGGCTGACAAAATCGGGCGATTTTTGCATGACACACGACAGATTTTTGTCTGCCGATTTTGTTGTTCATCTGACATCCCCTTTGCTTGTTATGCAATAGTTGATGTATATAAATGGCAGTAAACATAATGTTGAACTTGATCGATTTTAAACATCTGCAAACCATTTTACTATCCATAGCCTATGCTAGAATTAAGACTTTCTCTTCAATCGCCGGTAGATATTTCGACGACAAAAATATAAGACACCCAACTTTTTGACATACATGATGTAAGTTATCGCTAAAAAGATGTTATTTTGCCGCTATTGGCTTGCCTAGCATGAAAATGGTTGCAGACAGGCACAGACATGCTGCTTATCATAACAAGCACTGGAGACGCGCTTCTTAGAAATGTCAACATCGATAACCTTGAATGACCATAAACACCCAAAATAAAGGGCTTTAGTGATTTTTGGTGATTTTCCGCTGCAGAAAAGTGAATTGCGATGAAATGAATGGAGATAGACCAATATTATACTGTTTGGTGGCAGAGGCATATGGACGTGAACAACTTGCCCAGTGTTGTTACCTGAGAGCGAACTTCAACCTAGTAGAATCTGATGATCATGAATACAATGTCATAACCACCAAGGCAGACCGACTACGCCAACGTCATGCAGAATTCTAACAAGAAATTCAAGCTAATGCTCAAAAGAGGCACGAGAGCCTAGAGCAATTTTTGTTTGCAGGTTGTCTTGGTCCACGTACATCAACTTTCTAACTCACTTTTTGCAGCCAAAAATCGCCAAAAATGACTAAAACTCCTAATTTTGGGGTTCAAGGTCATTGATTCTGATACCACAAAAACATGTCGTCAGTGCTTGTTATGATCAGCAGCATGTCTGTGCCTATCTGCAACCACTTTCACGCCAGACGAGCTATAGCGGTAAAATAACATCTTTTTAGGGGGTGCCCTTCTTTTGCACCCTCATTTGTGGGGACCCCCTTCACCCAGTGGCATGAAATTTTGTCACTAAATACAAGAGACCCTAAGCTATCATATGATGAAAACCAGAAGTCTCTATCTCACGTGGGCTCCAATCGGTACCAGGCCGTGACACCAGAACAGACAGACGGACAGACAGAATTACCGTAGCTAATATGCGCTATAGCTATGCTAGGTCTCGTGTGTAAAAACCTGTTTCTGCCACTCAGGAGGTTTATACTCATAGGTACTTCAAAGTGCTCATTACAATAATTTTCCCAGCAAAAGTAGATTAATACATAAAGTATACGTACCACGGATTATAAAACAGAATATATATTATATATATTACATTATATATTATATAACAGAACTACAACAATGACCGTAAGCAAATTCACACAAAAGCCAAAAAAGTGTACTGTTTTGCATTGGTTTTGTATAAAAATGCACAAAAATTAACAACAAAGTTTAAAGTCTCAGAAACTGGCAAAAACCTGTTTCTGGCACACTGGTTTAAAACACGGTTTATACTGCCTTTGACAGATAGCCAGTGGCTTCTATTCCTATATATCTGGTGGGCACAGTTTGCACAGAGTGAAAAATGGGGGGGGGAAGTTTTAATAAGGTTGTAGATCAAAACTTCCCACCTATTATTGACTGGGCAAACTACACCCTTAATGTAACTTCCCCCATTTTTACTTCCCCCTATTTTTCAATCTGCACCTTTAACAAAAATCCCCCCCCTTATTTTTTTACTTCCACCCTATGTTTCACTAGGCAAACTACACCCTTAACAAACTTACTCTCTAGTGCGGAAAGAAGCCCAAAATAGAGGGAAAAACTTAAATCAGAAATTGAGGGAAACCTCTGCAAAAACCGGGGGGGAGTTGTGCCCGATTTTGATTCCAGATTTACGGAGATAGAAGCCACCGCAGATACCTGCCAACCCTGCTGAAACAACGTAATGCATACTGTGTGTAATCACTGACCATTCCTTTCGCTGCTTTCAGTTGAGCATCGGCTGCCAGACGCTTCCTCTCAAAGTAACGAGTTTCAATCTCATACGTCAACTGAAGCCATTGCTGCAGCTCCGCCGATGGCGAACAACTGCTACGAAGCCGGTACTCCATCTCAGATAATACACTCCGCAGCTGACAACAAAGCCACTAACACTATTCTAAATTTCCATTTAAACAACTATTTTTCTGCAGTTATTAGAGGCTACAGAGGGTCAGCTGAAATTGTCACAAACTTTCAACAGCCACGCATATAGACCAGATGACACAAGTAAACTGCATTATAGCTTATGCAAAATAAACTATAAACGAAAACAAGATGTCCACAAACAATTACCCTGCACAATTTCAGTAATTCATTTCCTTACTTGCTAGAAGTGACTGATGTGATATTCGGTAGTGATCAATAAATTATCACAAATCACAATTTGATGACCATTTAGCAAACGGTGGTTTTTGTGCTAAGAAATTTGTCCGGAAAGATGTTAGATAACAGTATTAATATTATGACAACAAGATAAATAAACTTACATGAAAGCAGACCTATTAAGTTGGGCATTATCGTACTATTACTTCCCCATTGCTGCTCCCAGTCCCCGTGAATAATAGAGATGCTAGTACTTTAAGGCACAATCAATTTAATCCGAGCTTAAAAATGAACTGTTGACCTCAGCCTACCACACCTAGGTCATGCCAGAGCGCTTCACAGTAATTCTAACTCATAGTGACAATGTCACAGTTGCTAATGCTGAATTTTGTTATATTTTTACATGTGACCGCAGAATGCTTCGCGCATCTTAGCCGTGGCCTGGGCGTCTGTCTGTCTGTATGTCTGTCTGTCTCTCCGTCCATCACACTGCTGTATTGTATCAAAACAGTGCAAGCTAGGATCACATAATCTTCAGTGTGCGTTACTCCAAAGACTCTAGTTTATCGAGACGAAATTTCGTGCCCATGGGTGAAGGGATTCCCCTCAAACAGGAGCGTCAAAGAGGGGTACCCCTCTTAAAAAGACGGTAATATGCTGATATTGGCTCTTCTAGTGTGAAAACGATTGTAGATAGGTACATACATGTTGCTTATCATAAAAAGCATTGGTCATGGGCTTTTTAATTTTATCAGCATCAATGACCCTGAACGACCTTGAACCCTAAAAATTAAGAATTTTTGTGAATTTTTTTGTGATTTTGGGCTATGCCACACATTTTAAGAGTAAATTGAGCTGAAATGGCTAGAGATAGACCCAGATAAACTGCATACAAAATTTTCAGCATTAAATGTAGACTTTAGCAGTCCAAGTCCCGACTCCCTAAGTTCAAGGACGCCTGCACATGCAGACGTCAAATAAGGGTACCCCCTAAAAAGTGGTTATTTTACTGCTATTGGCTCATGTAGCATGAAAACGATTGCAGATATGAACAGACATGCTGCTCATCATAACAAGCACTAGTGACAAGCTTTTGAATGGTGTCAATATTGATGACCTTTAATGACCCTGAACTTTGAACAATAGAGATTTTAGTGTTTTTTTTGCAATTTTCGGCTGTGGCACACATTTCAAGAGTGAATTGCACCAAAATAGCTGGAGATAAACTGGGACAACCTGGATCGGCCTATAAAATTTTTAGCCTAAAACGTCCATATTTAACAGTTTAAATTTTCGACCTCTTAAATTCTAATGAGTTTTCCGTACGGAGGCCTTAAATTTTGGTACTCCTCCAAAACGCATTATTATCTTATTGCATGCTGTACACAATTGCCCAGGTGGCAGGACCACTGCTATCGCATGTCACGTGAGCTTTGCTCAAATTACTTGTTAGCATTACTGATGACATACCCTAGTGAGCTCATCTTCCACCACACGAAGCTCTGACTTCTGTTCCTGTGATCCGAGGCTCTTGATTCTCTCATTCTCACCCTGTGGAAATGACAGATAAGACACAACATGGCATCACTCCATCATTTTCAAACTGCAAACAACCTCCTATAAGCTGCGTTTTGGATGGCCTACTTCTAACATGTTAAGTGTCAAATTAAATAGTCTACGCTGGAGCATAAAAAACATATTTACTAGTATATTGGCTCAATACTTTTTTGAATTTTTCGTTTGCCGTGCCATCAGCAGAAATTAAAACTATTAGCTACAAGTATTAAAACTATTAAAAGTATTATTATCATGAGCATATTTATAATATATTTATCTATGGTACACCTAACATGTTAGGTCATCCAAAACGCGGTATGATTAAATTTCTCAGCAGTTTTAATCAATCAAAACACATTTGTATAGTGCTATAATAACACGCTGTGAATGAAACTAGGCTTCACATTTAAAGCAGGCAGTGGCTTCTATCCCTATACCAGGTGGGCGCAGCTAGCACCCAGCGAAAAATAGGGGGGGGAAGTTTTGATAAGGTTGCAGATCAATTTCACTGAACAAACTACACCCTTGACAAAACTCCCCCCAATTTCTACTTCCCCCTATTTTTTCGGTCTACACCTTTAACAAAACTCCCCCTTATTTTTTTACTTCTCCTTTATTTTTCACTGGGCAAATTACACCCTTAACAAAACTTCCTTCTGTTTTTTACTTTCCCCCTATTTTTCCATTTTCCCCCTAACAAAATTCCCCCTATTTCTGTACTTCCCCCTGTTTTTCAATCTACACCCTCGACAAAACTTTCTCCCTATAAAGGTAAGAAGCCCAAGATAGATGGGAAAACTTGAGTCAGAAATTGGGGGAACCTAAGCCGAAAACTTGGGGTGGGGAAGTTGTGCCAAATTTTGATTCCAGATCTGGAGGGAGGATCGAAGCCACTGACAGCAGGCAATGTCAAACAGTTCAGTTTTTAAACAATGCTTATTTTAAGTGCTGAGAAGTTCAGTAGATATAAAGTTAGTTTTACAAAAATCAACTTAAAATCAGCAAAAGAAAATTTTTACTAAAACATTAAACAACAAGCATTAAGCAGCATCACTAACATCAGTTTCTACACCGTGTCCCAAAATAAGTGGCCTCTCTACAGATAAGTTAGTATAAAATCATTAATTTCTGAGAGATTTTAACAAAATTTGAAACAGTCATTGAGACAGTCATTCTGAATGTATCTTTACAGTTTTCGTCTTTGGCCTCGACGCAAGCTCTCAGTTTTAGGTGGGTAGATCACTGTTTGATTGCCCTGTCAATAACAACGTACTGAACATAACGCTAAATGTAAACAAACCCTGATGTCATGATGACATTACACTGAGCACACACGGAAAAGTGCATACGTCGTGATGGGCGTGAATGTTAATATAGTGCAGTGTACGATATTTTGTTGAAATCCATGCATTGCAAACAAAATTAAGTGCATTTAAAGCAGGGTGCCCGCCAATTTTAAGACACAGTCTAGCAGTTAGCTTTAGTAAAACACATAACAAATAAAATGCCGAAATTATTGACCTTAATTTTGTCGACTTCGTGCTTCAGCCTCAGTTCCAGCAAATGTCGGTCATCAACGATCTTCTGCTCTTCCAGTTTTGCTTCTTCCAACCTGCGACGACAAATGTATCAATACAAAACTAGAAAGCAGTCAGAGAACGCACACCTCCGCCAAGGCAATGTTGTTCACTAGGTGGCAGCACCATCTTCGGTTTAGCAGCGGTTTCCCTTATGCCCCATTGAAAACAATGGTAACGAAAATTTCAAATTGATCCAGAATCCAGGATTCCGTCTGGATCACCCCCAAAATTGAATCACTGGTAGTTTTTGCCATTCCAGACATGCCTTCAAAATTTCAGAAAGATCCGTCCATAACTTTCTGAGTTATCTTGCTAACACACAGACAGACAGACAAAAACTGGCAAACACATAACCTCCTTGGCAGAGGTAATTATGTGGACAACAGACCCCATTATCAATTCAAAGACGTTTTAACTACGTTTTGCCAGCTTATGGTGGTAAAGTGATGCAAGACAGCGATATGCCATCCTAACGAAGTTACCAAAATGCTACTATCATTAATGGCAAAAAACAGCAAACAAAGTACTGCGTTATATATTTCACCAAGCTTACTGGAGTGTTCTTGCCTGCCTGAAGTTGGAGGCATGTGGTACAGTGCAACTCAGAGCCATATCAGCAAGTCCAAAAAGTAAGTAAGCAAGACAGTAAACAATTAATTTTCAAATTAACAGCCTATTAATTTGGCCACCGAATATGTACTGCATGTATGTAAATGAACATATATGCAGTGTGCACATACTGTTTCTGCAGGGTTTTGAGTGAATCTTCGGCTGACTGAAGCGAAGCAAGATCTTTCATGAGTCGTTCAGTCTGTGATCGAGTCGAGTGCTGACTTTGGTACGACAACCAGCAACATGTGAAAGTCACTAACACGGAGACAACGATGACAACGTCCACATAGTAACTATGGGACCCTGGCACACACAGTAACCCAATAACCATTATTATAAACTAATTACAAGCAATAAGAAGACATGACGACTATGGTATGACAACCAGCAGTCTGTGAACGTAACAGGCAATGAGATGACGATGACGTAGTAATTACGAGACCCTGCCAGCCCACATAGTAACCCATTAACCCATAAGCAGTGTGTCTGCATCCGACTGTGTACACTGGCATAGCAAGCCAGTTGGCTGCCCAGCGCGAACTTCAAGATTGGCGCCCAGTGACGGATCGAGGCTTCAGCCAAAAAGAAGGGTGGAATATTCTTCCCCTTTCTCCTCTCCTTCCTCCCTTTTCTCTTTCTTCTTCCTTTGCCTTCCCTCCATCTTCTCCGCATGTTTTTCCTTCTCCTTTCCGTGTTTTTCTTTTTCCTAGAAATAGGATCTTTCAAATCCAGCTAAGAGGTCCGGGGAGCGCCGTGAGCTCCCTCAGCTGGGTCTGGGGCAGAGCCCCAACCGAAATCAAATTTGGTGCATTCTAGATTCAAAATATGACATCTGCTGGCAACAATTTTAATCACTTTTTTGATACACAAAATTATCGATTAGCAATTTGCATAGAATATCGCCTAGTGTTCACTCATGCTTAGGAATGCAGGATTAAGGAGGGAGGGGGGCGCATGTCCCGCTTTTTGTCCTAAGATCCGCCACTGTTGCCGCCCACTTTGGTCCCGTAATGAACTAGGTAGCAGGCCCAGCAAGGTGTCTCTTCAAGCTCCTGGCACTTTACTTCCCTGATATTTAGACACCCAGAGTTTTCATGGCACGCTTATGTTGCAGTTACCCATGTCTGTACAATTAATTGCATTATAATTATAAATAATTATGCCACCTGCTAGAAAGTGCCGCCCGGTGCAGTCCACACCCCCGCACCCCCTCGCTACACCACTGACTCTGTCTGCACGCATAATTATAATACCCTACCACAAACAGTGACAAATTAACTACTGGATTGCGACGCTGTAAGCTATAAGAAACCTTTATTGTTGGACAGCATGCCTGTATCCAACTCTCTCTGTCTGCATGCAAATTTACAGTCAATGCATAGACAGTACTAAATGATTACTAACTAGAAAGCAGTCATAGCCCGCAGACCTCTGCCAAGGCCATGTTGTTCCGACACAGCTTGTCCGACGAAATTAAACATGCGGAAGTTTTGAGTGCGTTTCAAACTGCATTTTCTATATTGACCTAGTTCTATGTGACCTAAAAAAACCTTGATTCAACGCCATGTTGTTCGCCAGGTGCCAGCACCATAGTGATGACAGCGGTTTCCATTACGCCCCATTGAAAGCAATGCTAATTTCAAAGTGATCCAGATTCCAGGATTTCTGCCAGATCACCCCCAAAATTGAATCACTGGTAGTTTGTGCCATGCCCGACATACCCTCAAAATTTAAGAAAGATCCGTCCATAACTTTTTGAGTTATCTTGCTGACTCACAGACAAACAAAAACCGGCAAAAAACATTACCTCCACCAACCGAATGAAACAATCCGCCAACAACAACAACTTAATAGTAACATATTACCTTGCTGTGAGTCGAAAAACAAGAAAACACCATACCAAACTCTTTCTCATATACATTATATGGACAGCAAAATGTCTGACAATGAATAATGGTGATGAATACCATGCATCGGAGCTCAAGATGCAACAGCATAAAAACAGAAAAATAGATTCAAGGTCATTCAAGGTCAGACACTTTGAAATCAGTGGAAAGTCAATGACAGCCTACATTATTATATTGCCTTATTGCTAAAGATTTCAAAGAAAAGTGACTGAAAACATCAAAAATGCTGATTTTGACCACCTGACTGATTTCTCGGAACAATATTGCCATTTGCTCTCTGGAAATAACGTTGATGTAGTTTAAAATGTTAAAGCAACATACACTTTGGTGGTCCGAAGAGAACTAAATCCGAGGCCTTTATTGAGAGCTTTCGCTTGTGCACGACATTCTTTATTCCCAGTACTGTTGCGAAGGCATGAGAGCTTAATGCCAACCTGGACAAAGCAACACAACTAATGAATATCATAAACAACACAGCCATTATTCAAGCGAACACTTCAAAATTAAACATGACACTAAGAAGGGGGAGGGTGAAACCTTCGACACCTAGGGAAAGGGGGGATCTGGAGGTCAAACCCATAACCAAACATGCAATTGTAGATTTCTGCTCCCCTGTGGCAAATAGAAAAGAAGCAATTTCGCATAATATCGAATGACTTCGGTTACTTGTTACTACTGTTACCACAGTGGCCACTAAACACTAGACACAGTCTAGCAGAAGGAGGAAAACTTGCCTTGGCAGAACACGGCCGTCGATTGCATTGACTCGGAAAGTGTCAGTATACTGCGGAAGCTCAACTTCAATGACCAACCATGTGACAACGTCATCCACTGTCCAGTTGTACACTGTCACCAGTCGTACACACAGTAATCTGCATAGCTCACTTAAACCCAAATTCTATTGCACCAACTTTGCGACAAAGTCCACAGCAAACTTTGTCAGTGACTTTCCGTGTGCTTTGTCACAAACGAAATTCCATTACAGCAACACTAACGAATTTGTCGCAACCATCTCGACATGTCAAGACAGCTTGAAAATCTGAAACTTCCCCATGACATCCCAGTTTCATGATTTGTCACCATTTGTGTCCGCGACTTCCACGATTTGTGTCCACGATTTCACCGAAACTTAGTCACAGGAAAGTCTTGGTGAAAACTGGCATGGTAAAATTTTGGCTTTACCACTTCAACAGCAGTGAACAGTAACAGTATCGTACTGGTAATAGCAAATGACTGCATGCCATGTGACTGCATCATACACTGTCCAGTTGTACACTGTCAGCATCATACACATAGCACCTTATATACTGATAGCTCACTTACAACTTCACCAGAAGCAAACATTAAATTTTAAATAATGCGTACAGCACTTCATGAGGAACCTATTACAGCTACAGAATACAGAGCAGCACCTGCCATATGGGCTCACAGAGTGTTACCTGCCACCCAACACAGTTGCACTCCAATGCGCCCCACCTTAATAACCATACAGTCTGGAACTCAATTTGCCTACCCCAAAGGGATGGAAGGCTGAGTTGATCTTGATGTCGCTTATACCAAGATCGTTTACGCGCCCCCAGTCACCAATCCGATCAGTCAAATCCATGACCTCTCAATCACAAAGCCAATGTTCTAACAATGATAAACACATATTGCTTGCACTGACCAGCACTGTTGACCCATATCTGCCAGAGTTCATGCACACTGATCAAATCATCTGATCCATGAAAGCTAGCTTGAATAGCTGCACCATCGGCATGCTCTAAGTCTTCACGTATAAACTACACATAACAAAATACACACATCATGACCTTGACTCGAACCTGGTGTATCTACTCACACGTCTCGGCAACAAACATAATTACTACTTTCAATTTCTCTTTAACTTAAATCTGTAGTAACTCCACAAAAATGGCTGGATAAACAAAAACTAGAAGTGTTGATGAAGCCATGTCCAAAAATGATACAACTTAAAATAAGTGACTTGGTCACTAGTATGAAATCGGTTAAAATTTGATCTGCCATTGCCAGGGACTACCATAGACAAGGTCTGCTATAGCCAAGGTCCGCCAAAGCCAAAAATACAACCAATCCCTATTCTAACCCTAATCCTAAATGTATCTCTAACCAAAAAAATCAAAAAAAGAGTGCACAACATTAGCTACTGAGACAGACCCACACATACGAGCAATAATATTTCATTGAAACATAATGCAGTTCCTTTCTGAAATATCACATTTATAGTAACCAGCTAACCTCATCACTCTCCAGTCTGTCAAGGTTTCCATTGTGGTCATCGTCAATCTGCGAATGAAGCTGCGCTATTGCTTCAAAGCCGATCCAATCTCGCTCACACACCGCATCATTCACTGGACAATCTACGCAATCCAATCACAAGATTTCACAGGTTTATCACTCGGCTAACGCTAGGGTTCCCACACTTTTAGTGACAAAAATTTCAAAGACTTCTCCAGAACTTTCAAACATTTTCTCGAGACCTTCTTGGAGCCAGCAGATGTTTAAATATAAAGACAAACAGCAGTTACTTACTGCACAGATGGAGTAAAATCCAATCCACTTAGTTCCTCATGAGCAAAAATTGTCAGAAATGCCAAATATTTCAAAATTTATCTCATTGCTGTTTCAGTAAGTAAGTGCTATGCCACGTTAATGGTACATTTTGTATATTCTGAACCTACCCTTCCCCCAAATTAAGCCATGATTTTCATTTTCCAGGAGGTGTGGGAACCATATAACACTGACAATGGCTTGACAATGGCCAAGACTGCTATGTTTTTTCTTGCAAGTGGTTAAAATAAATGTAAATTAAAAACAGATGCCAGTTTTTATTCACAGATTGTATTAAACGTGATGCTAGATATTCGTCTAAATGTCACTACTTTCAATTGCTCATGAACAAAAACTAACAAAAAACCCAAAAATTTTATTTCAGTTATCCACCCAGAAAACAAATAAAACAGCTAACATCCAGAATCTGCCAGTGAAAACTAAACTTTGGTTTAGTGCGTAGTTACTGAAAACAGATTTGGGCAATAAAAAGAGCACATGGTAAAGCAAGATCAACTCGACATAAACACAGGGTAGAGGTACGTGCTATTATCAGTCCATCCCAGACCGACACAAATTCTAATATCAGTCCAGCCTTGAATAGTCTTAGAAGGTACATACAACCACCGAATAGTGGTCATAAGTACCGGCTAAGGCCATACGTGTCCGTGCGCATGGATACGGATGGCCAAAGATGATCACCGTACGGGGTGCTCGCTGTCCGTCTGTTCACATGGTGAGCATCAAATGTCAAATGTAAATGTAAATTTATATAGCGCATTGTCGTCAAAACCTCTAGGCACTCGCCACACGCACAAACACGACGGCACTGGAGCAACTGTTGGATCTTGGCAAGAGCGTCACAGATTGGCAGTCCAGCTAAGCAACTCCTCAAGCTAGCACATAGCTGACTGTCGCAGGATAGCCACTTGGCAAGTTATTTTCAACAGCCTGCAGCAACCTCAAATATATCCCCCATGTTGAAAAACACTAACACTAACCCAAATCCAAACCCTAATTTTAATCCCTAATCCCTGCACGATAATAATCACACAAAATGTAGTCTTTGACAGAGACACTACATCATAAGCATTTGCTATGTGCCGCCTGCAGTTGAACAATGAAGACATTACACGCATCATTGTCAATCACTGGCAAACCCAGCTAATCACTGGTAAGTCCCTCTCACTTTGCAAACTGATAATAAAATTTGGATCAGTCCGTCTAGACCCCTCAGCCGCCGACTCGCGCCGCCACCGCCAGCTGGAATCATCTGGCGCTGCCGCCAGCCGAAAAACAGATGGCGTGCCGCCAAGCCAGCTGAAATTATGGGACGCCGCTGCCGCCGAAATTTTTACGGCGCGCCGCGGCTTGCAGTGATTATAGGACTAGTCGTCAAGTTAGTAATGATAGCAGCAGTAATAACGGTGTGTTACAGGACATAGGATCATTATACTGCACTTAGTATAGTCATTGTACGTAACTTGATGCTCTCCGCGTCTAGTACGTGTGCCTGTTGAAAGTAGGCCTCATTTTGAATGGTACGTGTATAAGCCTAGCGCCGAGTAAACTGAACTACTGCACCTTTATTCACGACAAAGACGCAGCCATGATGCATAATAATTGAGGCGGATATCTTTTTGCGCGACAGTTGTTACTATAGGCTTAATTATGGTTTCGAATAGATGCTCTAAAGCTACCGTTTGTTTATTGGAAGGCCTTACATTGATCGGTTTAATACTAAAACTTTGCGTCAGTAGGCTATCATCGAGCGATCGGCTATATACAGTGGCTTGTAGCCCAGCATTCTGATTTTATCAGTGGAGACTGTTAGTGTTGTCACTTGTGCGTCATTTAATGCTTTATCAGTCGAAACTCGCATGTTGTACCTTTTAAATCGTCGTCATGCTGTAGAATGAAAATTTTCAAAACTAGCTGTCCTGTATGGACAGTGAGGTTGCTTATGAAACTGCATGATTGTAGCCAGAAAAAAATTGCTTTGAGCCTCCAAAGCCTGCAAACGTAAATGTTGCGTAGGTCTAGTTTTGTATACAGGGTGGTCCAAAAAAACGGACCCCCAGTTTTATTTTTGGGATAACTTCGGTAATTCAGCACCAATTTTAACCATTCTTTCACTGTTACAAGCAGAAATTTATGCCGAGTAAGCGTGAATTTTTTCACCCACCGCACCTTTATTGCGTGACCACATTACCTAGCAAAACAGTTCTCAGTTCGTAAGCCCATGATCAAACAGCAATCATCCTTTGTTATTCTGCCCATATCAAACGATTTATTCTAAAAGTTATTACTGGTAAACCAAGTAAATAAACACAATATGACGTAACAATGACGTCACAAGGCACTACTGCGAATAAGTAAGTAAGCCTAACTATTTTATGCTACGAAATTGATATCTTTATGTGTTGCCTGTTCTACGAGACCACTGTAGCTTTGACAGTGTTTGTTTTGCTAGGTAATGTGGTCACACAATAAAGGTGTGGTGGGTGGAAGAACTTCACGTTTATGCGCCATAAATTTCTGCTTGTAACAGTGAAAGAATGGGTAAAATCGGTGCTGAATTACCGAAGTTATCCCAAAAATAAAACTGGGGGTCCGTTTTTTTGGACCACCCTGTAGGCCTGGCCAGGGGCGTCCACTCCATTGACAGGTGGAGTCAAATGCCTCCTGGAAAAGTTGAGGAAAAGTAAAAAAAAATGAAAACTGGGGGAATATTTTTGGTGGCAGATTTCCTAGAAATGCATAACACAGAATGCGACAATTCTGCGTACAACAGTTCAAAAACAAATTTTTGGCTCGCTTCGCTCGCTACAGATTATTTGTAGGCCTATCCCTACTTTTAAATTTGTTCTGCCGCCCTTGTTTGCTTTTACTATTTTAACTGCATACAGTCAATTTGGTCAGTTAATTCTGAGAAAAATAATTAGAATTGTTGTCACCAGATGTCATATTTCAATGGTAAAATGCACTAAGTTCGATTTCAGCTGGGGCTCCGCCCCAGACCCCGCTGGAGGAGCTCACATTGCTCCCTCAGACACTGTAGCTGCATTTGAAGGGTCCTACTTCTAACACAAGGAAGAAGAGGGGAAGGAGAAAAGGGAGACAGGAGGGAAGAAAAAAAGCAAGGAGGAAAAGAAAAAGAAAAAGGGAGGGAAAGGGGGAAAAGGCCCGAAAAAGAGACAAAAATCAGCCCCCGAGAAAAATTTTTGGTTACGGCCTAGCCTAATTTTAAAGTTTTGGTGCCATGCCACCCTTGTTTGCCCCTACATTGTTTAAACTTCACTAAATTTGGTCAGTTAATTATATGAAAAATCATTGAAATTTGTTGCCACCAAATGTCATATTCTAAACGTTAGAATGCACCAAATTTGATTTCGGCTGGGGCTGTGCTCCAGACCCCACTAGGGGAGTTTACAACGCTCCCCAGAACACCTAGCTGGATTAAGAGGTCCTAATTCTAAAGGGAGGGAAAAGAAAAAGAGGAAAACGGAAGGAAGAAAAGAG
>Ga0209671_1004107_pt1 | contig 14276 bp, 11 predicted proteins | sample WorMetHERISLAND2_2_FD_187401 | JGI IMG/M metagenome (GOLD analysis project Ga0209671, IMG submission 187401) | Marine gutless worms symbiont microbial communities from Max Planck institute for Marine Microbiology, Germany - Olavius geniculatus... | ecosystem: Host-associated > Annelida >... | reverse complement strand
TGCATAGGCTGAGTTAGGCTCAACAACAAACTCGTTTTATACATCAGCAGGAAAACATAAAAAATTGAAGTTCCCTATGACATATCTGGAACTAAATACCATTTTTTTCGATATGTGTACTTCACCATAAGTTACCTCTTTCAAACGCCACCTCTAAACATTTTCCTCTGCTCTGCTTCTTTCTAATTCTGCCACGTGCCACCAGCGACTGCCCGCCCCTCGATTCTGTCAATTTGACATTTTCTAACATTTTATGTATGCTATAAATATTGATTATGCCTATGAGTACAACAACACAGACCATTCTGATATATATCTGAGGTAGTGTCCATAGGCTTTTCAATGGTAGCGTCTTGAAGCAAGTCGAGCTCGGCTAGTAACTTTATGTACAACTTGCTCTTCTTGAATGACTCAAAGTACCGTGGGTCTTCTTGCAACTCATCCCACACCTACAAAGCAACAACAGCATTGTTATTATTAGATATTTATTTCAAAACTGTACAAAAATATTATAAATATATTAAAATTTTATCTACTTATTTTACGTTATTTATTTCACTGAGTTATCAAATGTAAACCGATCTCAAAAAAATTAACCAAACATTGACTGATTTCCGAATTTTTTTTCACTGGCACACTCCGTGGACAACCTGCAATAAAATAGATGTTGAATATTCCACCAAACCACAGTATAACACAATCCAATGCATCAGAAATGCATAATCAGAAACATTAGTATTATCAGTACAATTTCCACACATCACACCTAGTCAGCCATGGTGAATCAATCACATTTTGATGACATAAATTAATTAGGAAAATCACAAAAGCAAAGATGAAAATATAACATCAAAAGATCACCTTGGCTTGGACGGCATCAAATACCGACTCAGAGACATTGCCTTGGTCCAGTTTATCTGATATGTCTTTGACGAGAACTTCGTCTGTCTGAACTCTTGGTGACGCCTGCAGAGAACATAGTAAACTAAACAACTTACACAACTAAGATGCAACAGCATTTGATGCACATATGCAGTGCATTCCATGCATTTTGCAAATTGATATATTGTACTAAAACGCAGCAAAATCTGACCTACATAGAATCGAGACACGTTGAGCAATAGCCAAATAACTGAAATGATCGATTACATCTATGTGTTGACCCATAGACCATGGTGTTAAATTTCGTGGAAATCCATTCACAAAAAGCTGCCACAAAATAAAATTTCTTTTAGATTTCTTCTAGATTTACACATGATAGATAAGTAGACGGCAGACTGTATCATATAATATAAGACCTTGTCGGACAGATACTGGTTGAACAGCGTGACGGCAGCTTCACGAAGCATCTCAAGATCAATGCGGTCCAAGTCATCACTGCCGGTAGCCAGGTATGCTGCCGATATCTGCTGCTCAGCCGACACACGGAAACCCTGCCAACAATAACAACGATACTGACAACACTTATAGTGCTTTCATCATGGCACAGCCACTGCCAGAGTTCAACCGGTTCACGTGATGAATGTAGCATGAGTGCCAGAGTCAGTAAGTGAGTAAGCAGTGTTTAACGTCCCACCAAACACAGTATAGGTCATTTCGGGGACAGCCTTTGCAGGCAAAATTGCACATACACATAATAACGAAACAAAAAGTTTAACCAGATGGCTGCCAACATTTGGACCAAGCCCATCAACCACAGTGACCTTCGCCATTGCCATTTACTAAGCCAGAAAGCTGACACTCGATGTAATGTAGCAACACATGCACATGCAATCCTTGTCAATGAGATGTAACAATGTCCAACAGATGTAAATACTGAACCAATATAAAATAAGTGAGTGAGTAGGGTTTTACGTCCTGCCCGACACAATATAAGTCGCTTTGAGGATGGCCTTTCCAGGCAAAATGCATATACACAATAATAACGAAACAAAAAGTTTAACCTTTACAGAAAATTTAACCTTTATGAAACACAAAACCAAAAAACAACCTTAACCTAAAATTGTAAGAACTGCCAATTCTAAGCGTGCATATGTAACTAACAGTAATGGCAGTTTTAACAATCTTCCCTCAGTGTGGGTGGATCACTGACCAAGGTCATAATACTGCTAATGACTACATAATCACAACTCAATTAACATGCTATATGTGGATGTGAAGTTCAGTTGCCAAGAAATATACCTCAACAGCTAGGTAGAAGTAGACATAACGATCGGCACCAATACCATGCATGAACTCTGACAACAAACACAAAACATAAATAGAGCTGTCAAAGCGATAATTTTTTAAATGCATTAAAAGGTAAAAAAGGTAAAGATCGTCAATTTGTATAGCGCATCGTCGTGTATACACGCCTCTAATGCACTTTGGTCACTAACGAGTGCCGCCAGCCGCCACGTGCAGCCTGCAGACACAGGCTAGCGCAGCGGCCAGGCCAGGCAGCCCCAGTCAGCTGTACCAAGGTCCCCACCTTCTGTAACCCATATAATGGGTTACTACTCATTTAACCGACCCCGGCGGGATGGCAGGCTGAGTTGGCCTTGTTGGTTGAATGATAGGGGACGCTTTTACCACAAAGTGGATACATGGCCATCCATCAGTCTAGCGCAGGATAGAGAAAGTTCGCCGACCAGGACCGACCTTCTAACCACTATGCTACACCACCAACATACTGCATTAATTTTTTAAACACATTAACCACCATGTTATTAACGCACCCAGGCCCATCGAAAGGGAGAGCAGAGGGGTAAGTTACCCTAAGCCTAAGATGTTTGGGGGGCTCCGCCTGTAGAATATAGAAAGTTAGAAACACATTTTTAAACATCAACAACAACTGACATCTTAGCTAGCATAAAAATCTATTAGCCTGTTGTCAAAATAATTATTTATTTACAGCAGCGATAGAATGGCAACTACAGTTTAGCTACTTGAATTCATCTGATTGTCAAATGACCACAGTTATACGGAATATTGGAACTTTTGCTTCACAAAATTTAGTAAATTAACATAAATTTACATATGTGCGTTAATTTTTTTAACACACGTTAATTGATTTATGCATTAACGCGTTAATTAATGCATTAGTTTGACAGCTCTAAACGTAAACCATTATCCTATTCATTACTTACATCTACCAGAATACACACATTATACCTGCAAAACATGGTCATATTTGATCCAACAAGATAATAAAGTTTCAGCACATAAATGCATAATCATATCTCATCAGCAAAGTTGTGCTACATCAATCTGGGTTGGCCACCCGAAAGGAAACTCAGCATGGCCATCCAGAGGCATAATGAGTACTGCATGCAAGATGTAGAACAGTAAAGTCATTCCTGAGCCGAAAGACCCAGAGAGCAGTACTGATATAAACTACATTTAGCACAATAACATGTTAAAAACAAAAACCTACCATTTGCGAAGACGGAAAACCGAAATGTACTGAATGTTATTATGTAACCGTAATTATGGTACAGATCGAAAACAGGACTAAATGCAATTTGCATCAAATTTGTAACTTTGTACATTTATTTTTAATAGGAACAAAAACATGGCATTGAAAATAGAACAAAAAACATAAAAACCCATTAAAAAATAACAAAAATAAAAAACACGTTCGTACACTTTTATAAAAAAACATAAAGAATGTTTTTAACATCTATGATGTTAACCACTATGCTAAGCATTCACAATGAGAACAATGCAAATGACAAACATACCAATGAAGTATGAGAGTGCAATGTTGTTTGTGAAGAGGACATCAAACTTGAGTGAATACAGTTCCTGTCCTGGTGCTAGTACAAATTCCACCTCCTAAAATAACACCACCACTCCGCCATACACCTATCCACCATACACCTAATGACATCAACACTTCGCATATCAGCAGTTGTCCATTCCGGTACACAAGTTATGCCAATGGAGAACCCTTTCCAACTACTATTAATAACCATAAATAAGTGACTAATGAATTTTTCTTCTATTTAATCTATGCATCATGTAACAGGGCATAACAATTATAACAGATGATAAAATAATAACGCAATAAAACAGCCAAAACAAAGGCAAACATAGAGACTAGGGCAAATAACAAAACATTTCACCTGTTGTTGACGATATTGTGAGAAAATTAAAAAAAACTGTCAACAGAGTGCATTTTTCAGTGTTTTAATGTTTGTTGTTGACTAACATACACATTTACTTGCTATTTCATTTCATAACGAGATAAATATATTCAAGTGGCATTCTGAAGAACCAGTAGTCAAAATGTTTCGCCAGAAAAATGTAGATACGATGTCATTCTCTCCTCAACAGACCTGAACTGATCCATTTGCTCAATCCGAAGGAAATGCAGTCAAAAAAAATTAAATAAATGGAACTAGAACGTACACCAGGCAGAACGTAATCAGTATTAGCAACGCCATCATTAAGCTGTTGTTGCCGTGTATCACAGACACTTCGGACGTACTGTAGACTAGACAGCTGCTGCTTGATCAGCGTGTCTACACATCATCATCACATGAACACACACTCACTGTAAGAAAAGGTGAATTGAAGGCGTATGTGGCTTAGTAAGAGCACTAAGGCATATGACTTGAAATCACAAGAAATTTATGCTAATACTCATGAGACAGGCAAAAGCCTATAGCAGTTCCGGCTCAGTAGTTTAGCTGAAAATTGGGGTGTTCACGCTAAGTTAATAAACAAATACCAAATTCTCTATCTGGATCACATAACAATAGTTACGTGGCGCCACTTGTGAATAATATAGACTTGTGTCGCAGCCTGAAATCGCCAAAAAATTCATAAAACCTCCTATTTTGGCGTTCAAGGTCATTAAATTCGGCGCCGATCGAGAGCCAGTGAACGACTTCCTATTAGTGATTAACAGTAACCTAGGCCTATCTCACACCGTTACTGAGATACAGCGACTTATTGGCCAAAAATTGCAAATTTTGCCCACCCCCTCTCATTTAGTGCCCTGGTTCGGGGTGACCCCCTTTGAATTTATGGAAAAGCTTTACGGTTCCTGAAACTAGAGTCTTCCAGGTAGCAGATGGTAAAGATTTGATGATCCTAGCTTGCACTGTTTTTGACTGATCCACCCATGTGACGGACAGACAGAATTGCGATGGCTAAAACGTGCTGAAAGCAGTAGCTGCTTTCGCGCGTAAAAAGGTCACAGGTTCGACTACAAGTCGGCTTGCTGTTAAGTGGTAGTACTTGGATGGGTGACTGTCTGTGGACAGCTAAACCAACTAAAAACTCATCTCAGCCAGGTATACTAAGCTTTAAATCCCTGCAGGGTAAGTAAAATATGTACCATCCTGTGTGGCTGGAGTTAAGGTGGGGTCTGTGTTGGGGGTGCGAACTCATATGACAAGTGACACTGTGCTTCCTTTTTAACCCTTTTACCTCCTATTGGTAAAAAAATTCCAGATGACCAAAAATTCATCAAAAAACACCATACTGCCACCGAAAACTAATCAGTTCCTTCGTGGGCCAACCGTCCAAAAATTTCAGCACAATCCAGTTCACAACTTTAGTTATCTTGCCCAAAGACAGAACGGTAACAACAACTCAATGTAGTGTGCGGTCAGATGACATACCGTCATCATCGCCAGTGTCTCTGGACCGAAGTCTTGCTATCTCCAGATCGACCCTCTCTTTGACTGCTTGCAGCTCATCGGCATTGTCCGAGGTCTTGAGTATTGTCAGGAAAGATTCGCTGTTGAACATTGCCTCCTTGCACTGCACAGCACACACCTAACGCATGTCATCAGCTCGTGACAGAGCTGTACAAAAAAATTATGAATCACAAAATTAACCATTAACAACTCTATTGCGCACATAATGCAATTTTAATTGTTAAATTTTCCATTAGTCACATCACTAAGAGAGCATTATAACATGCAACAGTAAGAACGTTGTAAAATTTGTAAAAAATCCCACAGATTCCCATAATTAGCCAGTTGTGGGGGATGTCTGGAGTTTATCAAGGCTGGCTTACAAGCCCGCAGTGCAGCCTAAATCTATGGAACCTGTTGGCTGCTCTGCCCACATGAACAAGTAATATGAGCAAAGCTCATGAAATGCGCAACATCCCATAGCAACTTCTGTTCGCAGGTTGTCCTGGTCTCTCTCCATCCATTTCGTTGCAATTTACTCTTGAAGTGTGCGCTGCAGCTGAAAATTGCAAAATCACTGAAACATCCTATTTTGAACGTTCAAAGTCGTTCAAGGTCATCAATGTTGAACTACTTAAAAGCTTGTCGGCAGTTATTGTTACGGTAAGCAGCAAGACTGTCCATCTGCAAGCACTAGATGAGTCAAGAGCGATAAAATAACAACCTTTTAGGGAGGGGACCCCTATTTGATGCTTACGTGCGAACTGCGGAGGCTTCCTTGAACCTAGGGGATGGGACTTGGACTGCTAAAATCAATGATTAATTCTAAAAATTCCATAGGCAGTTATCTTGGTCTATCTCAAACCATTTTGACGCAGTTTACCCTCAAAATGTGTGTTGCAGCCCGAAGTCATGAAAAAATACTAAAATCCCCTATTTGAAGGTTCAAGGTCGTTGATCTTGATGTCAATCAAAAAGGCATGGGACTTCCTATTAGTAATTAATAGTAATCTAGGCCCTATCTCACACCATTTCTGAAATACGGTGACATTGGCGCAAAACTGTTAATTTTATGTACCCCCTCTCATTTAGCATCCTCGATCAGGTTGACTCCTTTCGAATTATGGGAAACCTTGACAGATCCTAAAACTAGAGTCTTTGTGGGAGTCCACGGGATAGCTTCCACCGTTTTCATACAATCGCAGAGTGTGATAGACGAACAGACAGACACACAGATGGACGTCCAGGCCATGGCTAAAATGCACAAAGCATTACGTGCTGTCGCACGTAAAAACTAGAAACTGGTAAAAACCAAAACAGAGCACTGACTGGCCATGTGATGGTTTGATTGATAAAGTCAGGACTTGAGACACGATGAATGCTTGGAATGACGATTGTGTTCACCAGTACCTCCTGCAAACAGTGCAGAACAAATCACACAGACACATCACAAACAATACCATCCTCTGGTGCTCTCATGGCTGTGCCGAGGGAAAGCTGGTAAGAAGTCCCCTAAAAACAACTCCCAAGCAGATCGAGCAAAATCAGAAGTAACACTGAAAAATTGTCCGGCTGTGTAGAAGTCAAAAGCAGATTACAGAACTTATAAACTCGTCAACCATCCTCACATTCCTGGAAACAGCTTACCTTGAAGTATTTCAGAGCTACTGCCTCGACAAATCCATTTCTTACTTTAGTGACACAATACATCAGCAAAGGTTTCAAAGTCACAACATGCAAGATGTAGAAACTATTCTTCAAAAAACTGGAAATAGCAAGACAAAAAACCTACACCAAGTAGTCTAACATTACCTATGAGAACTGTATATGCTGTAGCAAGAGTGGGTAATCTTACACGAATGATAAATCGGACAACGGTGCTGTGAAAGTCTTCAGCGGGTAACAATAAAAACATCAGCACCTCTAGCACTTCTTGCAGGTATTCTGCACATCACAGCAGCGATACACATCAGAATTCAGCAGTCTCACCTTACCACCGTGATAAAAACTGCGAGGGTCAAAAAAATAATAATCATCATCATCATCATCTTCATCATTTGTTAGACAGATCACCATGATAAAAACAACATGAATGAAACATGCAATAATATAAAAAACAAAAGTACTAAAATGCAAAAATAAACGTTCTGACAGCGGCCTAGCAATTAGCAAGGCTCTAAGATGCCCTGGTTCAGGAATAACTTCGGTGGTATCAGCTGCAAGGTCCAAAGGGCCACAGCCTGAAACCAGAAGAAAATAATTCTATTAAATAAGACAAACAACGTATGTAAATTAAAAGTCTTTCCCTAGCTATAAAACCAATAGGGCAGCACTAATCTCCTGTTTCCTTATCCCTCAGCCAGACACAAGCTTACACTGTAAGATTACAAATACAAGGCTAGTGAATATATGAACAAAAGTGTGCCTGTTTATGTCCCAGCTTTCATGGCTACTTATGGCACTGAACCATGGAGGAATGGCCAGGCTGAGTTGACCTGGGTGGCTCACTGGTTAAATACTGAAATGGTTTGCCTGTCTGCCATCCAAACACTAACAAAGCCTGGCACTGATTAACTTTGCTGATCAGACACCACATGCTAACCACTACACAAGTGGTCACATAATCCAAATACTAACAAATCAATCACTCACGGTGCTCATCAGTGTCTGAGAGGCAGATCTGATCCCGGCATATCATATTGTTCTCCATCTCTGTCTCCAGGTCAAAGAAAACCGACTCCAGATCAACTGGAGGCTTTGTTTCTACAGCACAATAATAGATGCATCAATTTCACACTGATAGCACTGATAACACAAAACCCAACATTTACTGAACATAACCTGATGTAAATGTACACTTCTCTAAATAAACAGAAAGAAAAAACAACAGTCTCGAGCACTGATGACACTGTACATTCACAGCACTGTGAAATTCCCAAGGAAAATTCTCGGACATTTCAACCATGCCATGTAACACACACTAACACTAAAGTATAACATAAAATGTAAGGGCAATTTAACAGAATAATACTGAAATGCAAAGTTCCAAAAATGCACCATCGAAAATATTACAGATACACTGTTGTTATCATAAACACAAATTTACCAATAAACAGTTTTCCCTGATCAGATTTCTCATGGTAATACACAGACATCAATTCCCTGACAAATGACAACTTCCTGTTTTTTCAGACATGTGGTGTCAAGCTATGAGCTAAGAAAACATAGACCCATGGGTCTTTGGCTCAGGAAGAACTTTGCGTTTTTAATTCACTTCACTTTTTTTAATGTCAGCATGTTATAACAACATGCCAGCAGTTTAACAGTCGACCACGTGACCTTGACTGATATGATGCACTTTGACTCTTCTGCTTAAATTACAAAATCTATAAAAACTCTTACTCATTCACTCACTCACGTCTTAATCAGTCAATCGGTATAGAAGAATTTACCATCTTTACGATGTTCAATGACTTTGGCGAGCGAGCGTCGGTACAGCCGGATGTGTGATGCAAAATCGTCAACTAGCCGAGTTGTGAGATACGGAGTCAGATCAACGTCCTTCGCCCTGAACAACCAGACAACTTCATTTCAACAGCTCACATTTTGTGTCAGTTGACTAGGATGACATGCTCAGTCCACACATATTTGCTTGACACTTAACACGAGAAAAATAAACTCAGAAGAGAAAGAAAAAATCATGTATAGACAGATAAGTCCACTTCATGGCAGCTTATCCCACTTTTCAGCATTAAGCCAGCGAGAGTAAAACCCAATTAAGTTAGCATGTAACCTAAGTTGGCAGAATGACTGGTGCTACTAACAGCCAGTGCCTTTAACCCAGTGGGTCAGTATGCCAGCAGTCCTGTTACAAAGAACTTGTCATTTCTTTCTTAGTGGTGGCAATCACCAGTACTCGTTTGCCTACCCACCGAGGAACGGCCAGGCTCAGTTGGTCCAAGTGACATGATCAAATATAAAGAAGAAATTTGAGCCAATGCTCATGAGATGTGCGAAAACCTAGAGCAGTTCCAGTTCACGCAAAGTTAATATGCAAATACCAAATTCTCTATCTGGATCGCAAAACGATAGTAGCGTGGTGCCACCTTGTGAATGATAGACTTGTGTCGCAGCCCGAAATCTCCCCAAAAATCCATAAAGCCCCCTATTTTGGCGTTCAAGATCATTCAAAGTCATTGAATTCGGCGCCAATCGAGAGCCAGTGTACGACTTCCTATTAGTAATTAATAGTAACCTAGGCCCTGTCTCGCACCGTTACTGAGATACAGCGACTTATTGGTCAAAAATGGCAAATTTTGCCCACCCCCTCTCATTTAGCGCCCTTGTTCGGGGTGACTCCCTTCGACTTTATGGAAACACTTTACGGTTCCTGAACTAGAGTCTTTTAGGCAGCCGATGGTGAAAATTTGGTGATTCTAGCTTGCACCGCTTTTGACTGATCCACCCGTGTGACAGACAGACAGACGGACGGACAGAATTGCAATAGCTAAGACGCGCTGAAAGCAGTAGCTGCTTTCGCGTGTAAAAATATTGAATTACTGTTTTTTCTTTCTCCTTTTATGTTTACAGCTTTCGCGTTTTTACTGTTTTGATTATGCAAGTAAAAGACAAATTAGGAGACTTTGGCGCAGAGTCTAAATAATTTTAGCAGTCGAAACATGTGTACAAATGGGAATAAAAAGACATCACACAATACGTACCATGTGTAAAAATTTTGATGTAGCCACTCAGTCATATATACCACTACACTGTAGTTAAGCTCGGCGAATTGTTTTTGCTTTGCTTTACAATACATCCTATTTCTACGAAATCGACGGCCCCAGCCAGTGAGAAAAAAAGACGGATTAAACGTTAACACTTACTAGATGAAAATTCCAACCTATTCAGCTACATGTGTACAAACAGTTCTGCTTCTGGCGAAGGCATATTACAAGACTGTTGATAAGCCTGGGAGATTAGCTTAGACCTAGCACAGCACGTGCGTCTATGCAACAGGCGCTATATATAGAATAGCCTACGCCTATCGATTATCGAAGTGATTGGACGCTACCACGTTAAATCGATCGTCGCTTTACGTGTACGCCTGGATGTATGTCTGTCCGTTCGTGTTTGTTGGCCAATTAGCTGCTGCTGCTGCTGCCGCCGCTGTACCTTATTCGGCGTCAAAAGTCCTCAGAACTCAGTAGCAGAATGATAGCTATACTATATACGGCATAAGCCTACAGTTTACTCTTAAGTGATTTGACGTAAAACTATTGGTCTCATCGAAATACCAAGAACTAGTTGCAAGTAGAAAGAAAATTGAAATCACTCTAAACTAAACGAAGCATAAAACACGCCAACGCGAAATCGCACGATAGCAAGAGCAACTAAAATTAAGGTGCGACGGGACATTTTCCGACAGCTTCACTAAACTTTTTAAGATAATATGCCAGTAGAAGATATTTAAAAAAAAGATCATTATTTGATAAAAATACGCTTTGGTTCCGTGTCGATGAGGTGGCGTCTCGCTTAGTAATTGATGCACGAGTAACTCAATGTGTAGTTACTAGTTAATGTAAAACATAGGCCCACTAAATGTTTATGAGTGTTAGGAAAAATATTTTAGCGTTTTTATTTTACATCTGTGTATGTCTAAAGTTGTTATAGCCTTTAAAATTTAGCTCAAAAATTACAATGAGTTTGTTAACAGAATTAAACACGGTTTAAAGATAAACCGCGGTTTTAGGCTTACCACCACTTGCTGGACAAGCAGAGTAAAATATATAGTACATGTAAGCACGGCATGAAAAACTCCGAAACTCTGTGATAGCTAAGTTGTCCTCGTTATTTCTGTTAGTTTTTGTGTTTAAAATTATGTTTGATCAATTAGTCATCGTCATCACACGTCCATGGGCTCAAGCGGTGCCCATTAACGTCCGACGCCTGATTCACCGTCTTCTGTCAGTTGCTTCGGTCCTGTGCTGAGTGGTTTAGTTACTGCATCTTTGATCCGCACCACCCCACAACATCATTTGTCCGCTTTCTATGTAAATGTCTTTTCTTGTTCTTGCTGTCCATTTTCCTAAACAGCAATAGGCCTATCTTTAGTTTCGTGTCATTGGGTCAAGTTAGCGTGTTATGATGACAATCTTTTATTCACCAACAAAGAAAAAAATAGATGAAAAATTAAGAACTACATAAATAATAGTAATTAATAACGATTAAATAAAATACATAAATAATAATAATTAATAATAATTAGTAGAAGGAATTGTCCGGGCAAATACACACAAATCAGACAATTGAACATTACAAATTAACGTTAAGCTTGCGCGATAACTTCTCTGTGCACTTACAGAGCTCACTCGGTAACTCAAAGCTAAAATATTGCCTGCATTCATCAACTATAGACAAATTATTAGTACACAAAAGTTTCATTAACAGTCTATACACCGTATTGTATCGTCGCTGAGTACTGAGTAGGCGCCACGAAGCTCAGCGTGACAGTAAGTTAGCTGAGCGACGACCAGATAACACAAAAGACAGATTTATTTATGAACACGTATACAGACGAACAGAGAGACACACGCCCTACGGTGGGAGTATTATATAGAGCGCACATTGATGCATTCAAGTCTGTGAAACCCCAGCGCACGATCGCCCGCGGACGACTGAAAGAAAACCAGCGCGTCTCTGCGTGCATGTGTCAACGTCAACGTCAACGCCCATGCGACGATGCCTCTTGATGCATACGTAGGCCTACGTGGTAATTCGCCGCGAATGCTCTGGCAGTAGCTGGTGGTGCTAACAATCCGTCGTCGTCGTAGTCTGATCGCCATGATGTAGTAAACGCAGTAGAAAGTCTGTATGCTAAAGGAGCATGGACGGACTGTCGGTGACGACGGAGAAGCGCGCTCGCGCCGAATCCGGGGACAGGAAAGATACCGACGGTCAGATCGATTTCACTTACTTATATGCTCTGGTTTGTCAAAACATACGGTGTGGCGTTGTTGTCGTGCAGTGTGAATAAGAAACGAGATTCTATTTACCCGACTCGGACAACTCCGGGCCTGTGACTTCGATTTCGGTCGGTTGGTGGCTTAGTGTGGTGAGCAGCGTCAGTTCCGGTCGCTGCTGCTCGTGTCTGGAACTGTCTTCCAGTGAACACGTCATCTCCACGCCCTCTGTGACTGTCGATTCTGAAAACTTATCTTATATCCTTTCCCCTAGTTTGTACAGTGCCCGTACAGTGGCCCGATCAGTTGCTTTATAACACTACAACCCTTTATGCCACTTAATACCTGAAGTTGCTATAAGCTGGGCCCGGTAACTACTTGGGTGATTGGCTAACTGCGGGCAGGTAAACCATATCGATTTATAACGAACCGTCTAGCTAAACTCGGCTTTCTATTTCTCTGTCGTAGATAAATCAACTACATGTGCTTTCATCTTTGTCTGATGGCAGGTACTAGGCTACAGTAGACGTGATTTCAAATGACAGATCTGAAATTGCTTCTCGCGAAGATCTCAAAGCTCAAAGCCTCAAAGCTCAAAGCTTTCTAAAGCCGCTGGACGATGTTTGTTGCAGATTTCTTGGTGCGCGGCTTGATGAAAAAGCATGACGACCACGTGCGAGTGCTGGAAGCGCTCATCTACAACCAGGAGACGATCGTCAACCTCAAAGACGCGAAGATCGAAGAGCTCGAGGACTGCAAACAGCAGCTGCAGTTCCACGTCACCAAACTGCAGGACAATCAGATCTACTTCGACGTAAGACCGCTAAAAATATTGCAAAAAAAAACTGTCGCGTGCACATTTTGCAAGACATTTTTAGCACCTTTAACGTATTTTGAAGATAGGATGTGGTTAGAAAAAGTAGAATATAGCAGAAAATCTTTTATTTTACATGTGGACACGGCCTAAAAACTAGGCCTATAGAGAAACTTGGATAATGTGGACTGCCGCGGAGTGATGCAGACAGAATTTGTCTCAACATCTAAACCTTGGTAAGACAGTATTGCCACAGCAACCTGCGGATGTCAGAAACTTGACGAAAATGACTCGTGTTTCTTACTAGCGGTCGTGGCCTTCCGTATGCTCTGTGTATCGGCGATAACCGGATACTAAAGGCGTGTACAAAGGAACAGAACCGAACCAAACTGAAATGCCAGTTCAGTTGCATTCAGTTCAGTTTATTTCGTTCGCTGTGTACGCGCCTTAAGGGTCGCAAGCAACAGGGATTTAGTGCTGGGCTTTCCATTAATGGCCACGCCATGTTTGAAGCTTGTGATGTGAAATTTCAAAGACAACAACGTGGACGGCTGCATATTTATGTCGTCACTCGGCGTAGACATCGTTTCTCGTTTTCTTTTGTCTCTGGCAGTGAAAAGCTTTGAACACGTCAAACCTTGCCAATCCAAACTTCTGTGTGCATGTCTGTTGTCATATTTCTGTCGTACGTGTATATTGGTCGCACAGGAGCAGGTGGCGGAATTCGAGCAGGAACGGCTGGAGCTGAGGAATGAGATCAGCAAACTGAAGGAGCAGAATGAACGACTCAATAGCGAACTTAGCTTACGATCGCAGACTGTCGACAAACTCAAGAATAAGGTACAATACAATACAATACAATAGAGAATTTGC
>Ga0209671_1004106_pt1 | contig 14276 bp, 4 predicted proteins | sample WorMetHERISLAND2_2_FD_187401 | JGI IMG/M metagenome (GOLD analysis project Ga0209671, IMG submission 187401) | Marine gutless worms symbiont microbial communities from Max Planck institute for Marine Microbiology, Germany - Olavius geniculatus... | ecosystem: Host-associated > Annelida >... | reverse complement strand
TAACGGTGTCATGTAAATGTACCCCCTAACGACCCCTGTTGCCATAGCAACCATTCAAAAGTTGCAAAATTTTGCATTACAGCCAATGGAGAGTTCAAAGCGGTATAACTCGGTCCCCGTAAAAGATAATTGCATTTTTGGGCCTGGGCTATTCGATGGTGTCACTTAAATTTCTAGCAAATTAAATTAAATTAAATTTCATAGCAACAGATTTTGGGACAAAATTGACTGGAAGTCTGGAATTTAACACACGACAATATATCGCCCGAAAACCATTTTTGCTGTTTTCGAGTTTTGACTCATATCGCCTTTACATAGCTTTCTAAACTGTTGAAGTTTTTTGCTCTGATGAATAGTAGTGACTAATAGTAGTAGTGTGATCATCATCATCGGCATTGAGATTTTTCAAGCAAAATTCAACGGCATAAGCAATGTTTAAATATCGCATTACCTTACGAGAAGAAACATCATTATAGCGTTTTCGAGTGTTTTTTGGTTGTACTTTTTTAATTTGTGTAGCTTTCGTGTTTTTTTGCTTTTAAGTTTGTTTTATGCAATAAAAGATTTGTCCACTTGTGTACTTACTTACCTACTTGTAGTCGTAATCGTAATCGTTATTATTTTCAATTGCTAACAGTGTGCTGCGGCAAAAAGTTTTACGTAGCAGCAGCATCAATTGCGTCAGTCAATCAGTCTATCAGCTATTCTCCCGCCTGACTGCAAATAATGGCAACGTGGCGCGCCGTTTCGCCGGTGTCCTGTGTTATTCGTACTTACGTGGACTCTGTGCCAGAATGTACGTTTTTTTCGATCCCTGGATTGTCTCGGAGCACTGGTCATTGACGGTGACTGATGGGTGGGGTGTGTCGGTAGGCGGAGCTGAGTAAACGAGACGCGTGGCGATCGGCTCGAGTCACAAAACATACAGTCCGTGACAACCCACGGAGAGAAATGTGAAACCGTCGTTCTGAGACAGTGTACGAGTACGAGTACGTGGGTTTGTCGGTCGATGTGATTCACTCATTGCTCGTGTATTGATCGTCGCATCATGCCCCGCTCCCGCCGAGCCTTTCAAATCATCCAGCGAATCAAGACACTGTCAGACACCGAACTCCTCGGCACCGGCAGATGAACAATCACTTCCCCGCCTACATTTTCAAAACTCACATTTTCAAATAATGCTTACGCGTATACTTTATACAGTGGGTCAATAAAAACGTGGCAAATTACTTTTGTCCACATCTTCGCCAATTATTGACCGATGTTCACAATTTTTTTTACTGGCACACTCTGCAGAAAATTTGCATTAATGTTATTATTATATATGTATATCCCACCACACCATAAATGCGTCTTTGCAGTACCTTGTAAAATATCAATGTAAAAAACTAACGATAATAACAAACATTTAGGTGAATGAAAAACTCTTCAGACCAACATTGCGGTGAATGATCCGTATGACACTAGACTGTGTTAGAACCACAGAGTCAAGCATCATACGGATCATTCACCGCAATGTTGGTCTGATGTGTTTTTTCAATTTTACCAAAATGTTGGTTTGTTATTATCGTTGTATATGCATATTTCATTTAAATAAACAATGCAGTGTAAAGACGCATTTACAGTGTGATGGAATGTATAAATCGCATTATTGCAAATTGTCCGCAGAGTGTGCCAGTGAAAGAATTTTTAAAATCGGTCAATAATTGGCGAAGATATGGACAAAAGTAAAGTGCCACGTTTTTTATTGGCTCAGATTTCTAAATAGTATGCGCTATTTAAATTTATATTTTACTTCCTCGCTCACTTACTTGGTTGCTTAGGATTAGTTATATTTTGTCAATTCTGCACGTCACGTAGGCCACGCATGTATTAATATTTTTTCCAAATATCTTTCAAAGCTTTTTCAGCTTGCACGTTCATCTATTTTTGCAGGACGGCCGCATAGCGTGCAAAGCGTTCGTCTGTGTCAGACTGTGTGTTGGCTCGCGAAGCTGCGAACTATAAGCGACCCTTACTGTCGGTCAGCGTGTCGGTTCTGTCGGCGTCTTTGCGTCATTTGTCTGTCCGCAGCACTGCTTGTGCTGTACTTTGCAGCTTAGCGAGTCACGTCGCCTACCGGCTTTTCGTCTGTCTGTCTGTCCGTCACACTCCGCGATTTTCACACATAGGCCTACATACGGACTTTTTTCATTTGGCGCTGTAGGTGTTGACGAAAGACTCTGTGACGGTATCTGTGGACGCCGTCGTTTACTACCGAGTCAGTGGGGCTATCGTATCAGTCGCGAACGTCGAGAACGCGCACCACTCGACAAGACTGCTAGCTCAGACGACGCTGAGAAACGTCCTAGGCACCAAGGACCTCTCTGAGATCCTTTCCGAACGAGAATACATTTCCAACTCTATGCAGGTGCTGCCTTTCGGTCTACTTTGCGTCTGCAACTTCTACGGTCATTTTAGTGAGAATATTGAAACTTCGGAGTAAGTCAATTGGAGCAAAAAATCGGGACCACTATTGAAGTATTAAATCAGATCGGCACAACGGTTTGGTACTGATTCATGTCAGTGTCATTGCACTCTTTAACATCGAATCGTGGATTATTTAAATTGACTTTTTGCCCTAGTTCTACTTTGTGTACAATACGCATACAGGAAATCGCTTACATGTTTCCATTTTACGCGTAAAGCAATTTTAAGTTTTTAATTTACGTCACAATATTTGATAACAGTTTGAAAGCGCATTCAGTTTTGCACAGAAATACTACCGGTACATGTTGAGTTGTTTCGCGCAATAAGCTTTTGTAACGCAGTCGCTTACTTTGTCAAAAAGCCGTTAAAATTTTTTTATTGAAATCATTTGGTGTACAATTTTGCATCGTAAAGATGTCAATCCACGTTAGTTGGCATTCGATTTAAATTAATCTGGTGGAAAATATTATATTACTAAATCGTTTTGTGAAAGAAAGAGTGCGAAAAACGGCAAGAAATTTTGGCAAAATGTGTAAAAAGTGACGTTAGGAAGTTTGCCGTAAAGTTATTACATGTCATCAGCTTTCGTCAGTCATTATTTATTCAACAATAATTATCTTATTTATTGCTGTAATAGATTTTGATGTAACCGTCATTAAATCTTTTTTTCGTAACGAATATTTGTTTGTTTTAAATTGCGTTTTTTACTAAATAAACAGTTTATTGGCAAAAATATCAAAAATATTGCTAAAGTATTTGCTAAATTTTTACATGTATGTTTGTAACAATATAAAATAAAACGTTTGTTATTAAATTTACGATATTATTAGGTGATTAAAATTTTATTTTATTATGTTAAACTGATTGCTGCAGATGATGCTGGACGTGGCTACGGAGCACTGGGGAATTATGGTAGAACGCGTAGAAATGTGAGTTGAAAAACATTGTCACACTAAAAAATGTTTCTGTCTACTGTCTGTTCGTTGCTTTAAGCTATACATAGCGGTTGACCCGGCCGCCATTTTCCTAGGAAATAAAAAGATCCTTTAGCCAGGCCTCAATAGGGAGCTTTAAAGATACTGCGGCAGGGGTTAATAAATTTTCTGTGTCTGTGATACATGAAACTTGCTTTTTCTCGACAGTATATTATGTGTGAACTCGAGACAACAAATAAAATAAGATACCTTCTTAAGGCACGAAAGCATGCCAGTAAATAAGTGATTTTTTCGGAAGAGGGTTTGTCGTAGGTGCTTTTGGCGTGAGTGGAAGTTGTTTTGTCTTTGCAGCAACAGGATCTCTGCAGACACTGACAATGACCGACTCATCCTGTGGCTGTTTTTAAACTAAACTGAAAATTCATTCGTTTGCTGCTGGTTATAGTTGCAAAAACCTCGGAAGCTGCAATATTGTGACATAATGCAAAGTCATATTGTTCTTGTTAAATTATAACAGTTTTCTTCGGTGAAGGTAATCATAGACGTCAACTTAAAATGATCCAGTATATTTGAACTAGAAATACTTTCGTTTTTCAAGCTATGAGTGCCGATTGAACTATGCAATGGCTTGCTGCCGAAATGATTTAGCAGCAAAGTGAATGAAATTGATTCCATGAATCTAGAAGTTGAAAAGCACAGCTTCGAGTCAATCGTCGTCGGTGGGTGGGTGGGCTTACGAAGTCTGTGCGCACGGACACCGATATACACTGTGTCTCAAAAAAAACCGGACCCCTATTACGTTTTGAAATAACTCCAACAAACTGTGCCTAATAATAATAATGATTAGCTGAGAAAATCGTCAAAAGGTACTCAATATCGTAATGTGTTAAAGGCTTACGATATTTCATAAAACGGGGTACCAGCTTAGGAAAGATGTGGATGAACTGAAGCAGCGCTTAGTGGAGGTCTGGTCTGGCCTACGGCAGACTGTTGTCGATGACGCAATCGACGAATGGAGAAGACGTCTCCGGGCCTGTGTTCGAGTGAAGGGACAGCACTTTGAACATCCGCTGTAACTTCTGACTATGATGTTGCTAATCAACAGTTCGTTCAACTTCAAACGTTGGCGTTATAACATTTAATGATTTAGTAACTGACGTTGTTGGTTCGTTGGAGTACTGCAGTGCAGTTGCCTCTACTGTTAATGCCACAGGAAAACCTCAGCTGGTACTCTGTTCTTAAAATTTCTCACAAAGTAACACATGCTATTAAGTGCTGATTTTCTAACGATTATTTTTGTCAAAATCTATTGCTATTGAACCAGGACTGTTGGAGTTATTGCATAAGGTAGCAGGGATACGGTTTTTTTTGAGACACCGATATACAGCGTGACAGCACAGCGCTGCGACTTCCTGGCGCCTGTCTCTCTTGACTATCGCCTGATCGCAGACTTCCAAACTGACATTTTCACTTGCTCTGAGCACAGATAGAATCTAGCAACCACGCGCCAGTCACACCGACAGATTGACTCCCACTGGAGTCTCCCGAGGAACCTCCAACGACAAAACCGCTTGCACAAAAAACCGACTGTGACAAAAACCCCGGCAACAAAAACGCTTTTATTGCCACTTTTATTTTTTAAATAGCTTTGTGAAACATTGGCCGATTGTAATAATTTTTGGCACGCTACCTTAGGAAAGAACTTGACATAAATGGTTTTAGTTTTGGCCACCTCACTACCTTGTGAAATGCAGAAGTCAAAGTTTGGCCATTTACAACAATGAATTCATACTGGGTAGCGCATGCATCATTTCAGAAATGATTAACTGAAAAGCGACGAACACGATTGGCAACTATTGTATCTTAAAAAGTCACACGTGTCACATCACATCCTCTTTATTACAGCATGTGCTCAAAATGTCCTCCTCCAGCGCGAATGCAAGTGGCAAACGTTGACACCACTCGCAAACAGCAGGCTTAACAACCTGCATTTCACAAGGTAGTGCAGCAACAGTATTAAAGGGAGGTGGCTAAAAGTACAATCTTTTGCGTCGAGTTTCTTCCTGATGTTGCACGCCAAAAATTATTAAAATCGGCCAATGCTGCATGAAGCTATTTAAAAAATAAAAGTGGCACGTTTCTATGGACCACAGTGTAGTGTCAGTTGTAAGTTTAGTTTTGTATTAAATGAACAAGTCTATGGCTGTTTATGCGCATATGTTTTTTTAAATTAAAAGTTTCTGTTTTATTTACTTTGTTTTTTAAAGTTTATAAATGCGTTGGTCGAACTTGTGGTGGCGTGCAGCAAGATAAGATTATACCTGTATTACCAGTAGCCATTAAACACGTGTGGGTGATTGTTAAGTTAAGCTACATGATTTAGATGTATTGAAAATCTTCAAAATTCAAAAGAAGATTAATCAGTTTGATGTACAAGATAAATTCTGGTCGGGATTTGCTGTAATAATTTAGTTTACACCAGTAGCCTACATGTATGTGGTCATAAAACAGAATGTCAAATCACATTTTTTTAAAAAGCAGAAGATCTAAAATAGACAAATCCCCGGCAGTGTTTTCAGAAGGTGCAGGATGTTTTGCGTCATTTGCCGTCTGATGCTGAGCAATTTCGTTAACAGACGTCCGTAGCAGACGTGTAGTGACACCTCTATCTGGTACTGCTCTTTTAACGCCGAAGAAAATTGCGACAAATTTCGACAACTGCCAATTGCCTTACTGTCTAAGGAGTTGCAGTTGTATTATTATTCGTAATAGGTTAATTTTTACTAAACTTTAAATTTAGTTGTCTTGGAAGAAATTACCTGTAAATGTTATTGTAATTGCAATTACTAATTTTTGTGTAATAGTAAGTATTGTAATACAGGTCAAGATGTAAAATATTTGCACGCTGGCGTGTGTTATGCCGCAGTGGTCATCTAATGCGAACGATCGTACGTGCATGCGTGGGTCGTAGTCGCAAAAGAAGTTCTATTTTTGGCTTCGTAATAACAACGAGCATCACCCGGTGCGGCGGCATTGTAGTATCGATTGATTGTTGCCGTTTGTCATTGATTGCTTGTCTAGCAAGGACGTCCGTCTGCCCGTTCAACTGCAGCGAGCGATGGCTGCAGAGGCCGAGGCCGCCAGAGAGGCGAGAGCCAAGGTCGGTACATGCATGAAAAAATTACATAAATTCGTGCACGATCTGTCGAATAGTCCCGGTGATTTCGCGTGATATTTAACAGTAAATTCTGCTACTGAAAAATCATCTAACTCCTCCAAGGTGGGCTTGCCGAGCTCCAGTTAATTGGATTAAAAAGTTGAAACAAATAAACCGCACACATATCTACCTTCTGTCCGCATGTGCGAGTCGTTTTACCTATATGTGTAAAACTTTTTAAAAAAGTTGTAACAGTAGGCTATTTTAGCTTGTGGCGTTTAAAAAGTCTCACGTCTTTCATCAACCAACGTCATTTGTTTATGGCAGTTTTCAAATACTCATTACCGAGCGGCACACCTGTGATCTGTTTAAATCTTTTGATTAGGCCCTCGTCACTATGAACAGAAAAAACGGTGCCATTCATTCGTCATTCGACGATAAAATTCTAATCAAAGCTTTCAACAGGAAATGGCTATGATGCGCAGCGCAAAATGTGGGTTGAATTCTGCGGCTAAGGTTGGTTGGCAGTGGTTTAGGTCTCTCTGTGGCCGGTAAGTCCAGTCGACGGATCAATAGAAATCGATGGCAATGGACTGGTGCAAAGTCTGTGCAGCAAGAAAACCCGGCATTTGGCTGAAACGATCAGGTCCAACGGATGAACGATGCGATTGATTCCGTCGAACCACTGCAGTCCCGGATTTAATCCCTTCCCACATAACTCCCCGTTGACGAAATTCTCTTCCGGGTAAAAGCGCCCTCGGATAAAATCCCTTCGGAAAGAATCCCCTCTTAAAATATGCCGATTTTTAACGGTGATTTTACCCAGCGGCAGTGGTGTCACCAGGATTTTGTGCGAAGGGCAAAAACTAAAAAAATTAATTACAAAAACAAGGAGAAAAACACTATGAAATTTAGGTAACAATGACAAAAGTAGAGGCATATACGCGGAATACGCTGTATGGTGTTAACTGGATAGGCAACCATGTGCAGTCGAACGTTAAAGTTTGTGCGGGTTTGGAGTGACTTGAAAAAAAAGAAACAGTATATTGGAAGTCGAGGGATTTGGTCCAGAGGGAATTTTATTCGTTTTTAACTCGCCAGTCTCGGACCGGCCGTTGTAGCCGTACGGCACGGACATAGAGTATTAGACACGGATACAGCAAGGGCGATTTACGTACCTCCAGTCTTTTACGTGTTTGGCAAAATTTTACAGAAGTAACAACATAAAAACGCACCTAATATAATCGGTCAAAATATCGACTAACTGATTATTTTTGACACCTTTATTCTAATGTCACGGGACACCTCAAGACGTTTGACTTTGACGATAAAGTTACTGTCTTTAAAGCATGAGGTCACAAAAGGCCACGGCCAATACTTATTTCGGTGCCTTAAGTTTTAGTCTTCATTGCTGATTAGAGTGATAACAAGATCCTAAGGTGGCTGTTTTTAAGGTTACGCCAGTAAATAGCAGTAGGCCTACTCAGTCCAGTGCGACAATATAGATCTGTGAATAAGAGCATCTGGTGCAGACCGAACATTCGCAGTTGAGTAATTAAGCAATCGACCAGGGCCAGCCAGCGATAGACCTAAGCTTACATGTTACCTACGTCATACTGGCGTAACGTCTTGTACGTTTGCTGGAAGAAAAAGATAACTTCTACGATGTAATTTTGCAAACGACGATTGTGTGACAAAGCTTAAAATTACGAATGTTAATAATTTATCTGCAACAAACTGTACAATAGGCTTACGACAAAGTGAAATAGTGGCGTTTGGGCTTTAACACTGGATGAGTAGACGTGCATTTATGCATACACTGGACTTACCTCACGTCTGTCACCTGTAGTTCTGCTGCGGGTGGCTGGTTATAGGTGATAGCAGCTGAGGGCGAGAACAGAGCCGCTCGAGCGCTCAAAGACGCTTCCGACATCATCAACGAGTCGTCGTCAGCGCTACAACTGCGCTATCTGCAGACTCTCAACAGCATCTCGGCCGAGAAGAACTCAACCATCATCTTCCCGCTGCCGACTGAACTGCTCGAATACTTCGCTCGTGACTGACCATTAGCCAGCCAGCGAGTACCAGAGCATGTGAACTCGAAGCGCAACACGGAGCGGAGCAGATTGGAGCAGTGAGCGCGGATTGAAAGTGTCTACCCCACCTGGACACACTACGCAATCCCTTCCATGTCGAACTTATCTTACGTCAAACAAAAAGACATTTTGAACAGCATCAAAAAGATGCTGGGCCCTATCATTGTTAGTTTTAAATGCTGCCCCCGCGAAGTCTAAAAATTGCCCCTATCCGAGAAATGTTATTGAGATTTTAGCGTAGTGCTCGGTGTACGTAGACGCCCTTAATGAAGATCAAAAAAAGACTTTAATGCTGAGCGGCAAAACAGCGCACTTCGCTCCCCTAGCGCGCTCTTTTAGCGACTGCTCAGCGACGGGTTGGGCAGAGTTGAGTCCGTATAGACACGTAGAACTTTGTCAATACTTAGTGAGTGCTCAATTTCTTCCTACCGGAAGCCTTTTCTATACCCCGATCGACTGCACTTGTCGACCGAGGGCGTCTTTATCCTCTTAGTGCTTGTATTCTTGTGTTTTTTTATATAAACTACCTAGTCCTACTTTGGTTGACTATTAGCCTATAGGCACTTCTAGAAGTTTCTTTTTTCCTTACCTGAGCCGTCGTTCATGATGCTCTTTCGCTTAACCACTTCTGTCATACTGCTTATATAAAAATAGCGCAAATTCGTGATCTAAACTTTTGTTTTCCTCTAAAGTTTTGGATGCAAGCTATTGCAATTAAGTTTGTTATTACGTATAAAATAAAGAAAATCACACATATTCATTGCGTGTGCGATTGTAGCCCCTGGCTTAAATCTAGGTTGAAAGCTCGAGGATACTTATTGCGTGTAAAATAAAAAAAAACACGAAGCCCAGCTGTCGCTAGGATAGCTGACCGTACTGGTTGTCAGTGACCTTCAAGGTCATTTAAGGTCGATGATTTTCATGTCATTTGGAAGCCAATATGCTACTTTTTATGATTAATTGCAACGTAGGTTCTATCTCGCACCGTTTAGCCACAATAGCGCGTAACGTCCTTTAAGGTTATTTAATGTCAGTAATTTTCATTTCATCTGACAGGGCGTATGGCATTTTCTATTAGTGATTAATAGTAACCTTGGCTGTATATCTCGCAGTTTCCGAGATATGGCCAGTTTTTCGTTAGAAAATACACATTTTCCTACCCCCTCCTCCATTGAACCCCAAATTTAAAAATGTTTTCCTTGCAGTAGATTGCTGAAATTTTGCGTGCTTAAGCTTAACACACAAGGCGAATTACTCGTGTAAAAATTTTTCCCTATGATTTAAAGCTTAACCACAATACATCCGTTACAAACGGACGGAGTGACGGACAGACGGACGACAACCACGCTAATTGCTCGACCGTTAGTTAAGTACGGTAGGCTAAAAATCACACTTATTTATCGCGTGTGCGATTGTAGCCTCCGGTTAAAGTTTAGGTTGAACGCTCGAGGATACCTACAACCATAACGTTTCTCGGAACGATATCCAGGTTGATCTGTATACCTGAGGCTGTCTCATAACGCCGTCTACCTTTATTATTTTGTTCCACGTCGTCAGTTGGTTTCAGCGCGTGCGGCAGTATACATGTACCAGACAAAGCTTCTGTTCAGTACACTTTATGCCGCCATGTCGTAGGCATATACGATCTCACGCGCTGCCACTAGGCCTGTCATTACATTTTTATGCGGCCGTCTTAATTAGCCGGATCAGCGTTTTGCTCGTTCGTTGTCTGTTCGTCCGTCTCTCTGTCCCGCACGAACTTTTAACTCGAAAAAACAAAAAAAAAACGTAGAAAGACTAGAATTGGTGTTAACGTTCTCCGAGACAGCAAGTAACCGCGGTGTGCCGATTTTTAGTTCAAAAGGTCAAAGATCAAGGTCACCGGTCGTCAACGCCTTCCAAAATGACTCGCATCTCGCTTCAGTGTTGACCAGCCAGCCCAGACGCACCAGACGCAGCAATGTAATAATTAACCTTCAGTTGACGTTTAAAACAAGTATATTGTTTACAAATAACTAGTTAGACGGCCGCATAATATGTTGACAGCAGGCCGAAATAGTTTTTTTGGTTTTACCGCGACAGAACAAAAGTATATGTTACGACAGTGATTCTTTTAGACTGTCTGTATAGTTTTCATTGTCTACTCGTGGACTGTAAATATATAGACAAGTGAAATTTATTTGTCTCTTTAATAATTAGATCTACTCCTTTTAATTTCGACGAGTTCGCCTACATGAGACTTGTAAAAATTGATATGTTCCCCGAAAATGTGGCTTTTTGGAAACAACAGATAACAATGTTTTGTATAATTTTTATGCGAAAAACAAACGATATAAATTCATGCATGATACATTGAGTAGGGTATATAATAATGTCGATGATTTTACGTGACGTTGGATATACTGGTACTGAAAATCTCGCCGGTGCCTCCGATTATCATCACAAATGATGCAACTCGACGAAACTAAAACACTCATGCATGAATTGAGCTGTTATTTTTTTTTAATTTATGGCTGTCGAAAAAACTATTTAACGTCACGTCATCTCTTAATAATATTTGACAGATGGCAAACTTTACAAACAGCAAACAGCGTTATGTAAAAAACAGATTACCAAAATAATTTTATATACAACTGTTCAAAAATTTGTGTGACGTTTAAAAGTCATTTCAAAGTTATTCAATATTTGAATAATTAAAAAACAGAAACAAGTGAAATTATGTGTGAATTAATATACAAGTTATAAGTATGACTGACTGACTTTCCGCAAATTTTAATTAAGAAAACCATAGAAGTTCAGCTTACGCTGAGAATAATTTATGGTTGTCAGCGTGGTTTGCCGTATGAAACCAAAACGGAAGTTTGTGACAAAAGAAAGCAAAATATGAAAAAAAGTATGTAACGCAAAGCTAACGTCCGGTGAGTACCAAAAATGCGGAAAGTGTCACTCGGGTGAAAATGGGGAGATTGGCAACGATGAGGTAGCGTGCGTCTTCAAAATGAGATGACTACCACTCACAATCGTGCAGTGATCCTAGACCATTGAGAGTGAGTGGAGAAGTGGGAAAAAGCTGATTTCACTGATTGCAAAAAAACAGACGATGATCGATAACGAAATGAGTGACTGATCAGTGACATCATCTGCAATACAAATTTAGCAGACAACTAAGTGACGAATGCAGCAAATGCTGCCACGAGTTGACGAACAGAGATCAAGTTGTTCAGATATTGTACGTAGACTCCACTGTAGGTTGATCGGTGCAAGTGGTAGAGACATGCGTTTTATGCGTTCATTTATTATTATCGATTATTCATTTATTAGGAAAGTCCACAATAATATATATATATATATTCAATAGTACGCATTGTCGAAACATGTACTAACGGTCGCGCTTATGGTACGATCCGTCGTCCGTCTGCCTGTCGTCTGTAAGTGGTAACGTTACTGGCGATTGTTAATTTGTAAGAGTAAGTTTTTGCAGGTATAATAAATATCAAAACTATGCGGCTTCAGCGTTGTTTTTTTGTTAAATTCTCTATGCACAGTAAATAAAGCGTTAGCAATTTATCGGAATTAGGCTACAATTGTCAGAAACTGTGCAAATGATGCTGCTGCTACGCTGCAGAACGCAGACAAAAACTAGCAATAAATGCAATACGAACACGTCTGACAAAATATACGTATGTATTTCATGCTTCACGCAAACAATCTGAAATTATCCAAAGTTGAATCAAAAATTAACTCCATTAAATTGCAGTCGGTACACAACTACATTTGGATGCATTACCTCGAATAAAAATGTCAACTAAAACGGCGCAGACGACGCTTAAATCAGCGTAATTGTGACAGACTTTTAATGAAGTATAAAAACACCTCAAAATCAGTTAGTGGCTATAAACAACATTCTGTCGCATTTCCTTAAAGCTAACGAAACGACAGAAAAAATAATTAGAAAACTTCGTAAAAAACTTAATAAAACTTCGAAGTATCTAGGTTTTCATCCATATGAAACGCAAAATGTATATATACACTTTTTGCAGAATATCCTTAAAGGTTTTCTCATATTTTGTACGAATAACAGCTGCACTAATCGTTATGGCCCACAGTTTTCCGCGGGCCGCGAAATTTCGAGCCGAGCTGCGGAATTTGCCCTTTTCCGCGGAATTTTACAGAAGTTAAAAAATGGCTTTAAACTGACTATATCACGGAGAAAAAAATCAAACTGAATTGCCTAAAATGCTTCTCTACTAATAATTACCATCGTATATACGGCACAATCGTAAATTAACACAATGCGACTAATTGACAAATTGCACTTTTGAAAAAAGATCCATAATTTTCTTTGTATGTTGCTAGCATAACTGAGCCTATGGCAGCATTTAAAAACTAAAGTTTTTTAAACAGAATAAAGCTTAGTTTATGCACAAACGGAAGGCCGCGGTCAGCCGAGAACTTTGGACAACTTTGCCGCGGTGAGCCGCGGAATTTTGCGAACTGGCCCGAGGAATTTGGCAAAATTAACCGCGGAAAACTGTGGGCTCTACTAATCGTTATAAATCCTGTACGACATAAAAATGTATAGTTGTAAAATGACTCATCATCCAAGTGAAATATCATCACGAAATTCTCGCAAGGCATGGTCAAACATCGTCCAAAACGTCTGGAAATCTCACAAGAAAAACGAGCGATCGTTGCTAAAGTGTCACAATTAATCTACAAAAGTCGAGTGAAAGCACTACGATTAGCGCGTATTGTTTTATGCATAAAAGTAAAGTTGAGTGAATAATCTTTTGAGGCCGCAAACACACAAAGTACGAATATACAATACACGGCAAATTATTAGCATACAGCGTCGCTGTCATGCTGGTTGAATTGCTGGCGAACACGGTGGTATTATTTTGACGTATAACTAGGCAAACGTAACAACTAAATGCAACAATATTTCACTTTTTTGGTTTATAAGCTATTATTTTGTTAAAAGATGTACAACGGACGAAAAAATCAAAGTAATGGACGACCCGTTGTGTGTGCAATTTTCCTGATAAACACGGTTATAAAGGAGAACTGAAATTTTTAAAATGGCAGTAAAGTGCCAAACACGTAAAATGTTATTTTGTCACAGTTTTTGTCACACACATTTGTCATGGAACTGACAAAATTTTTTGACAGTTTATGTACAACAAGCATCAAAACCCAAACAAAGTTTTTTAAAAATCACAAAAATTTGACATTGTTGCGCGAAAGAGTAAAGCTAGACTTTACGAGCGACAAAATGCATGCAAACAATCACACGAATTCGAACCGGTTAGAAAGATTAAAGCATCTTATAGTTGTTGACTATTTTTGACTCCAATATTGGGAGGTCGTAAAATAACTCACAGTTAGGCCTACGTCACCAGAAATGCTGATAAGTTGTTAGTTACTGGTAAAAAAGCAAACATGTCCAAGCGTTAGAGTGAGTGAGTGAGTGAGTGCTAGAGTTTAACGTCCCACTCGACACAGTATACAGGGTGGCCCAAAAAAAACGAGGCCACTCTGTTATATAGCTTCTAACTTCAGAAATACTGCTTAGATCTACACGATTTTTTGCAGAAATCAAGGTCGTTTCATTCTCAACAC
>Ga0209671_1004102_pt1 | contig 14286 bp, 5 predicted proteins | sample WorMetHERISLAND2_2_FD_187401 | JGI IMG/M metagenome (GOLD analysis project Ga0209671, IMG submission 187401) | Marine gutless worms symbiont microbial communities from Max Planck institute for Marine Microbiology, Germany - Olavius geniculatus... | ecosystem: Host-associated > Annelida >... | reverse complement strand
TTTGCATCAAGTTTTTTTAAATGTCGCATGCCAAAAATTATTCAAATTGGCCAATGTTCCACAGAGTTATTGAAAAAAATAATAGTGGCATGTTTTTATGGACCAAGGTACATTGTTTTTCAATAGTTCAATTGCCAGCTGCAACAACAAAGAATATTTAACTGCTGTATTTAAACACTAAATTTCTTCCAGAACATTTTGCTGAAAACCGCTTGACTCTGTGATGTACGGTTGCAAAATTATGGTGCCATAAACTTTGTGCAGTTTTTTGGACCACCCTGTATATTAGGCCTAGTGCTTGCTTCAACACGTCACGCTTACAGTCAACAAAAGTAGTGGAGAACACAAATCAACCTCGGCGTATCAAATAACTGAGCAATTTTTTTCGTTTTATTTGCAATGAGTACAGTAAGTTGTAGAGGAAGCGGGAAAAGGTAGTCCACATTTGCAAGTGCCATCTGCCACAATGAATGGTGATTGGTAACATCTTCACTGAAATGCGGGGAGTAGTGTCGCCGACATTGTTCGGCTGCAGTCACTGGTCAGTTATTGTATGAATCGACGTCAACTCATGCAAGCGGTCAGAATTAATAAGATCACACAGTCACACGGACAGATATATGCGGACGTCCGGTCTTTAGTGGTAATATCCGGCCAATGAGGACGGGTGTTTTAGTGAATCAGAAAGTAAATAATTCTGTCACCGCACAACACAAGCGGTGGCGTGCGGCGGGTGCGTGGTCGATTTAATTGCTTTCTTTTGTCAACAATGAATTCACGACCAGTTCCGGTCTACGGAGTGGCTCATGCGTGTGTGCCGACTGCACTCGTGCAAGTTCACTGATCATAAAGCATCAATCAATCAGTCTGTCAATTAGTTAGAGCTGCTGCGAAGAAATGAATCAAGCCGGTCAATGAGATCTTGCGATGGCTTATTCAGCGTATCCTGCTGATATCATAATATGGAGCCTATGAGCTGCACGATGCGTCGTCGTGGACGAGTTAGGCCTATTCACAGAAACCTATCAACACACTGTATAGGCCCTAGCCTCGCTGCTGTCGTGGACGTATAGTGAAAAGTCGTGCGACTGCGTGGAGCATCGGCGGCGTGACCATCAGCATCGCGCAGCACGCGCACCTGCAGCATGGCTCCATGGATACCTGACCGATTTCTGCCGACCTACCTGCATGTCTCCAGCATCGATAGTCACGGATATCTGCGATATCTGGCTGACGTCAGGCAACTGTCACGTGCACGCACCTTGATTTAAAAAAAAAAAACTCTTCGTTGGGCGAACTTGAGTATTTAGAAAATTTCGAACTCTGAATTTAGCCTTGGGTCAGTTCGGCCAGGCCCGTACATAGTCTCCGGCTATTATCGCACACTGATCGCAGCTTGTAATGTATTATTCTTCACAGACTGCAGTGAGCGGATTTTCTCACGCTTGTCGCTGTGGTTGCGGTTCAATCAGTAGCGAAGCGAAGGCAGCAGCCATCGTTGCTGGAATAATCAGCAGTAGCCTAGCGAATTGCGGGTCGCATTGCTCGACTGCATGATGGCATAGGCAGGCTAGCGTGAACTGATAACTTTGATCAATCTCATTATATTGATTGCGTGCACAGTGATTCGTGGGAAACTTACTTCGTCTAGAGTCATGTTCATGTATAAATAAGTTGCTGCATATACGTGTGAATTGAACCGACCATGTCATGAAGTGTGCAATTGTGCCCGCATGCTGGACGTAGCTAGCCAGCAATAGGATAGCAAATCCCTGATTAATAATAATTCATATCGCCAGTCGATGTCAATGACATTTTAAAAACCGCAACATTAATTATTGCTTGTTGCTGCTGGTAAGTGGAACCCGAAAATAGACACAGACAATCACAGAAAAAACATGTAGGTTAAATATGGACACAAATGCATCATTTACAGGGTGGGCCAAAAAATGGCACAGTTTTTTTATACCTCATAACTTCACCAAATACTAACCGATTTTCAAAATTCTTTCACTGTCAGAATCAGGAGACAATTTGCAATAAAACTCTCACTATAAATCCTACCACACCCTAAGTGTGTCATTACACTACCTTGTGACATGTCAGTGTCTTAGGCCTAATAAACGTAAACAATCGAATTACTAGAAAAACACCTGATAGGCCTAAATCAGTGACAAGAAAATATGCTTCCTATTACTAAATACCAAATCATTTTTAAAATAGTTAATGCGCTAGAGTAGTGCTAATGTCAATATTTGCAAAATAAAAAAATATTTTCAACTGAAGGCCTAGTCTAAAACAGTAAAAGAAAGGTCCGATGAATTCAGATAGTTTGGAGAACCGTTCCATCAAAAAATACGCCGACTCTTTTTAGCCCACACTGTACAGTGATGGGAAAACTCAGATTGAAAATGAATTAAATCAAACTCACCAAGAAAATCAGTTAACTCATAAACTCATTTTGTTTTTTTGGTTACCAATCAAATAATTGATAGACTAGTCATTAAGACTGTCCTAAATTGCTAAAAAAAACAGACAGTCAGCAAACACTCACTGTTAGGTGTTCCACAAAATCATTTCTTACTTAGTTAATTAATCACGTAGTCACTTAACCAAATTCACTCAAAAATCTTAAACTTAAAGAATACAAGTTTGTTTTTTGTTATCGTTCAGTCAGACAGTTAATTAATCGAAACATACTTTTATAGCTTATGTCAAGCACAACCGATCAATAATCACTCAGTCACTCAGTAATGCCAAAAAAATTCTGTCCAAAATTGCTAAACACTTGTCAACCAGCAAATCAAAATTCACTGTTAACTGCAATAAATTCTAATAATCAGTCACTCAATCAGTCAAGCAGGTTCAAAAAAGAAAGAAACTCAAAGAATTTCAAGAAAAAATAAGACATGGCACACACACCTCGATCGGCAAGCACCTGTTTGCAAGTCCGTTGCTGCTGCTGCTGCTCGCTAGTATCACGCACCAGGCACGCCTCGACAGCGCAGTTGCTTGCACTCGTCTCCCTGCGTTCTATCTGCAGCGTCTGGTCTGCCGGCGCCGGTATCACGGCTTACTACGACCACCGACTCGCTGACTGACTGACCTATAGCTCGCTGCTCGCTCGTGATGTCAGACCGGAGAAGGCGCGCGCAACTGACGCTGAAACGTGGGCGCAAATCTGGTCTGAAATCTGAAAATTTTATAATTACGACTATTTTTATTTAACTCGACTGCAGAGAAATAAGATCAACCTTGACCATTTCCGGTCTCTGTCGGCCGTCTGTTTGTAACCGCCATGGAATTATAGCACAGTAGGCCTACATATATACGCCTTTGGCGCGTGTTATGTAGGATACTGTGCTTATAGGCTCTCGGCTGGACGTCTATTCTAGGGAATGCTGGAACTGTAGCCCTACATGTTTCTGTACGCTGATAGGATTGTCACATGTCTAGAATGCGTTCTCGATGACTCAACCTTTTTACACTCGCGCCTGTAGAGCTGCTGTTTGTCATGTCGCTGTTCTTTTTGTATAGGCCCCCCCCATATAGCTGCAATGTCGCCACCGACGAGAACGCCGAGTTCGCGAAGTTTCGCGAAGTTTGGTTGTAGCCTATACGGCGTTACGCACTGCGCAAATTTACCAGATTTTTGCAAGCGCGAAGTGAGTCGGTTCGTGCACATTATAGGCCTTATAGCCTTTATAGGCTCTCTACGCCCATAGCAGATAACGTATTGAAAACGAAAAATACTTCTATACGCGTAGGCCTAATGAAATTACACAGAGGTCGCGTCATTTGTATATGAACTTTGCATTTTTATTCCGATAAAAATCGCCATGTAGCCACTAGCCAACCATATGATTTCGTCTATCCAGCTATATAGCCGGTAAAAATTGCGGAGTCGCTAATTGCTCGAGACCTCGCTCGCACCGTATAGCTGAGAATCGGCGACTTACCCGGTATTGGCTAAAAATCGCTAATTTTTCCTACCCCCTTTTATTTCATCACTCTCGCTCCGGGTGACCCCTTTCGAATTTACGGAAAAGCTTTACGGATCCTGAGACTATAGTCTTCCAGACAGCCGAATATAATAATGGTGATCCTATCTTGCACGTACCGCTTTTTACCGATTCATCCGTATGACCGTCAGACGGACAGACTGACGAACGGACAGAATTGCGATGGCTATAGTACATGTAAGTCTATGTAAGCTTATACTACATAGGCCATATGCATGGCATATGCTGTTTCGCGTTAACAGTTTACACAAGCAAGCACTTAATGGGTTAAAGAATGTAAGAAATTTAGTATAAGTAATTTGAGCACAGCTCACGTGACGCGCGACAGCATGGGTGCTGCCACCTGGCGAATCAGTACAACGTGCAATAAATGCGTTCGGAAGACTACCCAAATTTGAGGCCTAATACGGAAAATTCACTGAGCAGTAGAACGAAACTTAAACGGTTAAAATATAACATGTTCTAGGATGCTGAAAATATCGTGTGCAGATTGCAATACGTGATCGAGTTCGTGTTTCGTAGGATTATCGCTTCGGTCGACTTTTTTTAGAATAAATAGGGGGCCTACCAAGATAATCGGAAACGGCAGCTAACACCAAAGTTAATCCGAGCATTAGCGATTAACACCAGAGAGCTCCAATGCAAAAGAATAAGCGTAATTTCTTAATCCCTATAGCGATTAGAAACTTTCTAATCGGTTTTCAGTTCGTCTATTGATAAGAAGTAAGTTAATCGGATGTCAATTAGAAAAAAGATAATCCTACTTCTCGACGAAACATAAACTCACGCAATGTACGTCTTCGTCTAGGCCACTATCTGTAGTAATTTCGGTGTAATTGTAATTAATTAATTATTTCGGTGTAATTAAAATATGCGCCACAGTTTAAAATCGCGAAAAAACTAAAAAAAACTTCGTATTCTCGGGGAAGGGGGTTAAGTCGTTCAAAGTCATCGATGTTAATACCCCCGGAAAGCTCGTCACCTATCTGTGCTTGTTACGATATGCAGCAGGTTTATGTTTATGCTATCTGCAACCGTTCTTATGCTAAATTAGGCCTAATGAATATTAGCAAAAATCGCACATTTTGCTGGAGCACCCATAATATTTGACGCCCCATACGAAAACTTTTAACACCTAAGCCGAAATTTAAACAGCTAAAATCTAAGCTTACGTTCAATTCATGTTGAACATTTTTTTGAAGGTTGTCTTGGTATATCTACAGCCATTTCGTCGCAATTCGGCTTGAAATGTGCGCCGGTTTTAAAATCGCAGAAAATCACAAATTCGCATTTTGAGGGTTCAAGGTCGTTAAAGGTCATCGATGTTATTCTCGGAAAGTTAATACCCCCGGAAAGCTCGTCACCTATCTGTGCTTGTTACGTCACCAGTGCTTATGTTAAGCAGCAAGTCTGTGTCTATGCAACAGTTTTTATGCTAGAAAAGCCAATAGCGGTAAAATAACGATTTTAAGCCTAAGTGGGGGTGCCCCGGCCTTCGCCCTTGTTCGAAAGGAATCCCTCCCACAGCAACACGAGTTAATGTTGTCACACAAACTTGAGTGATTATTTTGTGGCAGCCGACAAGATTTCATGATCTTAGTTTGCACCGTTTTGATAGGCCTAGAGCTGCAGAGTGTGACGGACACACAGACAAATGGACAGACAGACGGACGTCTAAACGATAGCCTATATAGCAAAGACGCGCGAATCATTAGGCCTACATGCTGTTCGCGCTTAACAATCGACAATCTAGCTGTACGATGCGCCTATCAGTGGCGTAGCCAGAAATTTTAATTTGGGGGGCTCGTCTCCTTTCCCCTCCCCTTTCTCCTTTTGTCCCTTCCCTTCCCGCCTCTCCCTTTTACCTCTCCCTTCCTTTCCGTGTCCTCCCCTTTACCCCTCTCTTCCCTTAAAAGTAGGATCCACTAAAATCCAGCTAGAGGGTTTGGGGTAAGTGCTGCGAGTTCCTCAGCGGGGAGGCGGAGCCTCAACCGAAATCGAATTTGTTGCATTTTAGCTTTAGCCTGAGATCTGTTGGCAACAATTTTAATTATTTTCCCGAAAATAAACTGACCAAATTGGCAAATTTTGTGCAGTTTATACGTATGCTTATGTTTTGTCTTGAGGATTTAAGGCTAGGTCCCCTGCGGGGGCCCCCGGTGGCTACGCCGCTGGCGCTTATAACAGATCTGCTTATAGCCTATACTTTACCTTCTAGATTGAACCGGCAGTTTTACTTTTATAGTGCAAAACACGTATTATATCATGTCATTAGCAAAGTTAAGCTGTATTGTGACTGTCAATGGAAGACTCACATCATTAAATAGGCACGCCTTCGTCGACGCACAGTGCGATTTTGTTTTCTGTTTCCTTTTACATGTTTTCTTAACGTGCAGTAGCTGGCAATTAAAATTCGATTTTATTTACCATAAAATTTATGCAAAATTCACCTAATATTTGTAGCACGAATGAAACGAAACGCAATCGAACATCACTGACGATTTTTTGGTATTAGTGACCTCACTTTTATTCCTCGCGAACGCTGGTGCTCAGTCCTTAATAAAGCGTTTATAAGATGCTAAGGCTTCGCAATATGGTAGACAGGGACACCAGCTTCATTATAATACGCCGTGCTGATTACTGATGCTAATTTGTTGCACGGCGATGTTGTTGGCTGCTGTGGTTCACATGACTTGATCCCGTGATCAAACTTCGTCTTCTACACGCCGCATTCAAAACAAATGGATATGTTCGAGCATGAACTGGATCGATCGTAAGTCGCTAATAGCGGAATATGTCGTCGATTTTGAGTGCTAGAAATGATTGTTTAAGACTCTCCGAAGAATTTTATCGTAGGGTTGAACAATGACAGCCATGTTATAGCGTGTTGCTTACGTTATAAGATTGACCTCATTGAAGTGATAGTGTGACATACAGATTTCGCTAGTGACAGTTTCTGAGTTTTCTGTAACTTATAAGCATGGTGTTTTATCATTTACACTATAGCTTGCGTATCTGTAGTTTTAGCTCTCTGTTGGGGTCATGCTAAACATCTGTCATGCGAGGTGGGCAAAGTAATGAAAGGCTCGCCAGAGGTGGGCGTGGCGGGTAATCAGACTTGCTAGTGCAAGTGTGTATTTTTGCCTAGGCAGACATTTTGACGCTGCGATTGTGTAGAGTGCTGATAATGTTTAAAATATACTGGAACTCAGGGCCAGCCTTTAACAATGTGGCATGTGCAAAAAAAACTGCAAATGCAAGTGGAAATTTGTAGTATTATTGTTACTAGAGAGTATAAATGTTGTGTTAAAAAATATGTTTTTGTCAAAAAGTGTCTCTGTCCACATTCGCAAAAACATTAAAAATTGCGTCCGCATCCACGACCGCGTCCGCAAAATGCTTGCAGATGCGCGTCCTGTCCGCGGACGCGTCTGTGTTCGCGCATCTCTGCCCTGTAGTGTTCACTGGTCATCAGTTCGATTACATGTGCACTTATTCGAATTTGGACAGGTTCCAGGGAACACTACATGTACTCGGTGCTTTTGGCAGCAAGAAAGTGTTGAGCAACTTAACGGCCCAAAAACAACTGCGCTTTTGCTGTCATACAGTGCTAACTTTTTCCTATTTCTATTCGGTTAAGTGACGGCATTTTTTTCGGCAGTGCTGTTGGGCATGGCTATTGCTGTTGAAAGTGCTGAGCTACTTAATGCACTCCTGGTCCACCGTATGTAGCCAGGTGCCAATGTACCATATCCCAGGTTTGCCAAAACTAAAGATGCCATATGGTTTAAAATCATAAGATCTCTAGAGCAACTTTTAACACAGATAGAGTGTTTCAGTAAAGTGATGGGGAATGCTTAAGAGCTTGCTGTAGTGGCCATGTGTGAATACGTACTTCTACTACTGCAGTATTACTAATTACATGACAGTCGATATGGCATTTAACATGTGTAATTGCTTTTAAATTGTTTGTGTCAGGGATAAAGTGGATGATTCCGGCGATGAAGTACAGTTGACTATGGAAGGTTTGTGAGGCTTAGTTATGCATATGATTGATGTCGTTGATTAAACAGTGCATTGGTGAAGTATGTTAAGTATAAGTCTTATAAATAGAAGCCCACTGCAGTGCTTCTGTTAGCTTAGTACCATTATTCCAAATAGATGGCACCTTCTCATTCTGTGGGATTTTGCAAGTCAGTCTGCCAGCAGCATTAAAAGTTAATTTACAATGTTAATTTTTGGTTTGATACTGTTGATAGAGCAGCTAGTAAAACCTGCTCCAGTGTTTCATGAAAGTGAACTGTTGTTCCAGCAGTTACCTTTCTCTTTCTGTCTGTTGGTTATGGATCAGTGCATATGACCACAAGTTCACGTCAGGCTTCACAGTCTTGTGACACCTTCACGAGTTTGTTGGTCTTCATTCCAGTCAGTCTCTCAAAGTACTGGTAGTTTGCAGTTATTGAGTGCTGGTGGTTTGAATGGTCAGATGCTGCTGAAGCTTCTTCGTCAGTTGGTGGTGTCGTTACATCGCTGACGCTCGATGCAAATGGACAATATCACTTCCGCACAGATACTAGCCAAGGTTAGTCTGACAGCTCAGCAAAAGTTAATTTTGGACATTTTAACATTAATTATTCTGTTGAATCATGCATATTTGCTGAATGCTGTCTTCAATATTTGTTTCTGAGTGAAGCTGTTGAACTAATGTCTGGTGTATTTACAGGTGCCGTTACGTATCGTGTAGTTCAAGTCACTCCAAATGAGGATGGCCAGCCACAACTTGTTGCTGGTCTCCCATCGAATCAAGCAAGTATCCCAGCTTTGCTACAATTTTTTACCCGTGTTACTCATAAGATACTTTGACATTTCTAGGACTAGGGCATGCTCAAGTAAGTTAGTCAGTAAGTAAGTAAATAAATTTATAAAGCACACAATAATATCGGCGAGAAACTCGTTGATTCTGAGGCAAAAGTGGTTTCATATCTGTGCTCTGATCATGCCACAGTGCACTATGTGTATTGTGTATGGCCTGCTCAGTATATCATATGTTTTCATTGCAGTACTTAAAAATTCGGCCACTGGCTGACATTGTGCACTTTAAATATTCACATACTTACTTACTAAAACAAAATTATTATTAAAGTTATCTTTGGTATTACTAGTAATATACATTTGTATTTAATTCAGTGCTGCACAGCCTGTGGTCCACATGCCACATCCAGTTGCGACATCCAGGAAAACACAAAAAATATGATCTATGAAGTTATACGCTTTGCCATTAATCATGTACTCCCTTGGTGAGCTGTTGGCAGAATTGAGTGTATTTGACATTATCTCATTCTGGTTCTGTTTGCTATTCAATTGCAAAATAAGTCAATAGACAAGCAGCTAGAATAAGAAAATGGTGTGTACTGTGTAATGACTAGACCGTGCTGAACAACTCGTTGTCAAACGGGGAATCCGCATCTAGCAATATGCTGCAGTCGAATGAGTCGCGACTGACGTACATTCCTGCCGTAGCGTCAGGCAGTAGCGAGTCCATTCACAGTCCCCTTGAAGTGCCCAGGTCATCTGTAAACACAGCTTCCGGTCAGTTTCACACGGATATGTACTCCATTTGCCACGTTACATTGCACAGTACTTAAATGCTTATTTTTCATCGAATAAGTCACATTTTCTATGGAATCATTCATAATTGACTGACTTATTCATGATATTGGATATTTGCTGAATTAGTATGCATCAGGCTGATAAATTATCTGGCTTGCTATGCTGTCGTTGATTGACACTTTTATTAACTTTTTTCATTGCTTTGTGTTCTAGTGTTCTTTTCTGATGTCTGTCTTTGTTTTTTAAAGGTCCGTGGTCACCAAAATTAACATATACATTTTATCTATTTTCCTGAAAGTGCAGAATTTTATGATAACTTTGACAGTAATGTCGGCGCCCAGCGTTTTGTTAACACGGAAAAATTTACCTTTGAAGTCGACGATCTACGAAAAAGACGCAGAAAACGCGCCGCCACGATGACCTGCAGTGACGTCATGAGTTTAGCCTATAGACGTCATGACGTTATTATAGTCTATGGCCTAGCCTAGAATGATGACGTCGTCAGCTAGCCATTAATATTCATGATCTATATGGGCTAGGGTCATGACGTACTGCGGGCACTATAGATTAGAATATTTCGCATAACGTAACGTAATGCCGCATTTCGTTTGAATTTGCGCATTAATTTCATATATTTATGAAGCTCAAATCGACATATTATGTATGCGAGGTTAAATGTCTAATGTAAATCTACAGAAATTGCGCGAGTGAGTTTGATCGTGGCCATGGACCTTTAATGCATGATAAATTCCGTGTTTCTGTAGCTATACCTGTTTTCATTAATGAACTAATGATGTCTGCATTATTTCGCTGTCAGTTTCTGTCAATTCTTGTTGTTTTTGTCATAATGTTATCTATCTGTGACTGTGATGTGCAGCATCGTTGTATCAGTGATATGTTGCTGCTGCTTGGATGACAGAAAGGGACTCTGCTTTGCAAATTTTTTTTGCAGCAGCATTTTTCAGAAGGTTGCATTAGGAGACTAATATTGCTTGTAGAGATGCTGTGAAAATTTGACAGTTACACAATGAGGACCGTAGTGATTTGGCAAAAGGTGGAATTATTGTGGTGAATCCACCCAAGTGTTCAGTTGTATTGGCTAGGTGGCAGCACAGGACTGACAGTTTGGCAGCAGTTTGAGAAATTATGCATGTTTTGGCCGAGCGTTTTGCTCTTAAATCTTTCCTTCCCCTGTGTGTCATTGGATCCCTGCAAGTGTAACTGCTGATTGGCATCCAAATTCGTTGAACGTTAAAGCATGGTACACGAATGTAGACAGATCGACAGTAGACAATACGCTAGGGAGAAAGGTGTAGGAATTAGAGCTGTCAAATTAATGCATTAATTAATGCGTTAATAAATTAATGTGCATCAAAAAAATTCATGCACATACGTAAATTTATGTTAATTTACTAAATTCTGTGAAGCAAAAGTTACAATATTCCGTTAAACTGCGGTTATTTGACAATCGCATGAATTCAAGTAACTAAACTGTAGTTGCCTTTCCATCACTACTGTAAATAAATAATTATTTCGACGACAGGCTAATCAATTTCTGTGCTAGCTATGATGCCTGTTATTGCTGATTATACATTTAAAATGTTTCTGACTTCTATATTCTACAGGCGGGGCCCCTTAAACGTAACGGGGCCTGGGTTAACTTACTCCACTCTACTGTTCTTCTTGACGGGCCTTGGGAATGTGTTAATTAAGGCATTAAAAAATTAATGCAGTGCGTTAATGCATTAAAAAATTAACGCTTCGACAGCTCTAGTAGGAATAGGTGGAATTGATTCCACTGCAAGATCGATTTTACCTAAAAGTAGAGAGTTCTATTAGTATTTGACAATGTATGGTAGTGGTACCAGTAACAGTAGAAGTGATAATGGAAACCTAAGCAGTATTAGAGGCAGTACTGCGATGTCACGTTTTCAAATATTTTTCAAGTTTACGTGTGAATATCAGAGGAGATAATTTTGTGCATGCTGACGGATGGATACATGTGTGTGTATCCAGGTCCGTTCTACGTAATGATGGCACCACAGGAGGTACTTCAGTCTACAGGCTTGGGTCAACGGACTCTGGTGCCGCGCAGTGGTATCGTGCCAAAACTCGAACCAGGCACTCGCGTCACTCGTGACGACCGTCGGCGAGCCACCCACAATGAAGGTTTGTTCATGATAGAAGCAGTGATGCAGAAATTGACGATCGATAGAAATTTGTAATGATTAATAACATCTTAGTAGTTAAGTTTTGATTAAAGTCTCGCCACTGTTAAAACACATTATAAAGTAGATAATGAGGATAGCCAATATAAGCAGTAGTCACTCAACTTAAAAACTGAAAGGTGTAGAACAACAGATATTGGTGTAAACGTTCTTCAGAGTAACGGGTTTTTCAGTCTGCAGTTTCAAAGTTTCGGGTTACGGTTAGGTCCCAGTTTATGCTACTTCTATGCAGATGGCTGTACAGTATGTTGGCATTGGATCAAAACTTTTAAAAGTTTTTAGTTAAGAGTTGAATGGCAAATGAGCAATTTTGGAATTGATTTGTGTTGTTGGGTGTAGTGGAGCGGAGGCGGCGAGATAAAATCAACAGCTGGATACAGCAGCTGTCGCAGCTGGTACCTGACTGCTTTGCTGAAGAGCGACGGCAAGCAGAAGTATTTTTAGCATTGAATTTACAACAGTTAATTGTGGGCATGATTATGTACGAGGGTTGTTTGATAAATAAGTTATTACAGCATCATTCTGTTAGTTTTCCAAATATTAAAAATCGAAATATACGTTTTGTGGAGATTTAATTCTGAGTAGCGGCTGTGAGTTTTATGATGATGACGTTACTGTGATGTCATTTACAAATGTTAAATACGGCTACGTTGCCACTAAAATCTTCCCATAATGAACAGCGTGCTGTTATTGTATTTTGTGGGCAAAAAAATAAATGCAAATCAGGTCCACTCTGAGATGCGTCCAGTATATGGCGACAAGTGTTTTACGAAGCAAACAGTTCACGTTTGGTGTTAAGAGAATGCCAGGTGGGCAGAAATTTGTATCATATACCGAGGTGCAATCAGTCGTTCTTCAGTGGCATGGACAGCAGCCAGCATCGTTCTTTGTATCAGGCATTCAGAAGTTTGCTGACAGATAGGACAAATGTTTGAGCGAACTAGGATAACGTGTTGAAAAATAAAACATTAGTCTTTAGCATTTAAACGGATGGCATGAACTTGTTAAGTTTATTCATTTTTTCCTTCATATGCTCTTTAGCACTTGTGATTTATGATAGATTACTGGTGAGGAAAATAATACATGTGTGGACTGTGTTCTGTGGACAGATGGCATCACAATAATGATGTCATCATCAAAAAAAATTCTACACATGTCCAGAATAAAATTTCCCATGAAATGTATATTTCAGATTTTTTAGATTTGGAAAATGAACAAAATGACACTGTTCTGTAACTTATTTATGGAACAACCTTCATAATTTTGTTTTGCTGTAGCGTTATTGAATTTTGGTGAACATTTTAGCAGCACTTGTTTGCATTTTGCATGTTCGTCCTTTATTGTATAGCTTTGACTTTGGTAATAATTATGCAGATTTTTTGACCAGCTGGAGGTTTTGTTTGCATACTTCACTGGCCACAAAATATGGCATTATGTGTTAACTTTGAAAGTCATTGTTTGTTTTAATATGTGTGTCAAATTTTGTTAGTAGCACAGATTTTTCTGCATTTGCTGCACATTAGGCCATGTCTGTAAAAGGGTTTTACATGCTTGATACTTGTCACTTAAGGTTAAATCACTTTTAAACAGAATGCTTCTTGTTCTACTGAGAAATAAAAGTTGATTATTTTCACGTTGTTGACAGCTGAGAGCCTTACATCCAGGAGGCCTTGAGATTCCAAGAAATCTGAATGAAGACAGTCAAAAGGTGAATTTTTTTTGTAGATATAAGCAGTGTTTATAAGTATCCAATTTGCTGAATTAGCATACATTAGACTGGTAAATTACCTTGCTTGCTGTGTGATTGATACTATCTTAATCTTTTTTTTTTACCATATATTTCACTTATAAATAGATGCTGTTAAATTTTTGCCATTGTCTACTAGTCCTGCAGCATGGGATCTGTTCATTATGTACCATGAAACAAGCTGTAGCTGCTGTTTCATTTGAGTTAGATTGCCAGTAAGATGAGCAAAGTAGTAATTAAAATAGAGATAGAAATTGAGTTTTTAGACTCTGTAGCAAACTAAGGTGAGTGAAAATTCTTTGTCTCTGATTTTCAGTATTGTGGCATTAGGTAATACTTGTTTATCATGTTTGTAAAGTAACTTCTGCACCAAGCTGCATAAAAACAGAAACAGATATTAAACAGGAATGTGTATATGTATGTTTAAAATGACATTGGCACTGTTCCAGAGTAAAGGTGGAATCCTTCAGAAGGCATGCGACTACATCCGTGAGTTGCAAGGGATGAACAATAAGCTGGCGGATCAGATTAAGGTGTCCGAGCACGTCGTGACAGAGCTCGATACATTACGACAGCAGTGTGAGGATCTACGCCAAGAGAATGACATTCTCCGTGAACTGCTTCAGCAGCACGGCATTGACCTCCCGGCACTTCCCTCCCCCGATGAACCCCCCACTGC
>Ga0209671_1004101_pt1 | contig 14286 bp, 9 predicted proteins | sample WorMetHERISLAND2_2_FD_187401 | JGI IMG/M metagenome (GOLD analysis project Ga0209671, IMG submission 187401) | Marine gutless worms symbiont microbial communities from Max Planck institute for Marine Microbiology, Germany - Olavius geniculatus... | ecosystem: Host-associated > Annelida >... | reverse complement strand
TCCGAAACTCTTTCCGTGAATTTTCCGTGAAATTTGACACATTTTAAAAATTCTGCCGTGAAATCATGCATTTTTTCCCGTGAATTTGGTTGGTCCCTAACCACCGTGTATACTGTATATCCCGTATGATAATGGATCGAATGCAGCAATCTGTAACATCACAAAATATAACGAGTCTGCAAATTTAAAAAACCGGCAGCGTCATGGCAGATAGCTAAGTTATAATCTGTCAGAAAATTTTTCAATATTTTCTTCTTGATCAGGAAAATTTTCTTCCAACAATACAGCATCTGTCGGAGAAATTTACAGCAAGATGAAACTGCGATAACCCATATCACAACGAGGGGCATTCAAAAAGTTTTGCAAGTCGGTATGTTAGACTGAAAAACTTTTTAAAATTTTACACCAATAAAATGCATGTTTCTCCTAAACACGTATGAGCCTAAGGCGGATATGGCATCATTATAATGTGTGACATCATAGAGCGTTAAACAGGATCGATTTAAAGTGCCAGTGTAATCAGTGTCAAATTGGGCTCGCTGTTGCATGGCATTTCTTTAGTCTACCGTAAGATTTTTCAACACGAGGCCCTGGGACATGTGATTTTGTGACAGCCCTAACAAGTACGTCATTTGCAGTTATAAATATTCAATAGCCAAAATCTGTGCCAGCCATAAAAAAAACTATACGTACGAGAAAAATTAGAATAAGTTTGCAACTCGATAGGCCCCTGTGTATTAGACTAACAAACTTCTTAAAATTTATACACCAGTAAAAGTTATATTTCTTCCATACTCGTATGAGCTTAAAGCGGATGTGATGTCATTGAAATTTATGGCGCCATAAAGCGTTAAACAGATACAATTTGGAATGCTAATGCAAGCAACAAAAATATACACACAACATTTCTCCAGTCTGCAGCCGGATTTATGAACGTTGAGACCCCGTAATATGTAATTTTGTGGAAGCCCTGACAAATATGTTCATGAATTTTATATTTGCTGTATAAATACACAGTAGCCGAAATCTGCGCTGGCCATTAATAAGAACACTTCTGTTAATTACGATGTCACGTCAGGATTTAACGTCCTTAAAATTTTATTGAAAAGTTAACAGTTAGTGATATCTGTCATCTTTGTGAAAGGTTAAGCAATTTTTACAATGTACAACCTGGGGAGGCCTGATGTTTGGGGCCACAAACATCTCCCCTAAATCTGGCAGTGCCAGGCACTGCAGCCCAATCCCAAAGTTAAAATTACCCAGCAAGCTGTTCGTGACTCTGGCTTCGTACAATAAGACCACCCTACATACAGCAGAGACCTGACTTACAGTAACTATTACCTTTTCCTAAATTTAAAAATTTTTCTCTGTGGTGTCCGCTATCTAAACAATGAACGGCTTAGGTCTGTGGTACAAGCCTGGCTGGAAAGACCGATATAAGACGCCTTATGACAAGTTTAAAAGACGTCATATCAGCTTTAAGCTCACATGTGTTCCGGAGAAATGTGCGTTTTATTGGTGTATAAATATTGAAAAGTTTTTCAGTCTAACATATCAACTTGCAAAACTTTTTGAACGCCCCTCATATGTCAAAGACATGCAACTTCTTCCCAGCCCCAATCCTTTTCAATCCATGATGCTACCGACAATAGATTTTTAAACGGTGCTTCCACGAGGCAACACAACAGCAGCTAGAGACGCTTACAACTCAAAGTAACAATAGCATACTTTACAAACTATATTCTCACAATATCGGATAAAAGGTTTTTTTTAAAAAAGCTTAGAAACCCACTTGTTCATATCATACACTTATTATTAGTGCAACATTATAGCCGGTATTACATTGAATACTGTATGCTATCAAATCACCTTTTATACTACACAATTTATACAGTTATAACACAGCCTAATACAATGAAGAACTTTTACGCAATTCTCAGCAAAAGCAAAACATGACAATGACTCGCAGTGGGGCCGCTAAGCAACCAACAATGCATAGGCAAAATACACAGAAGAAAAGACAAAAATGACGCAAAATCTAAAATCTACAGATGGGCTACAAAGTCAGCGAGAAGGCTGCAGGCCTGGTGGTCCATGCATGTCACTCCGGGAAAGTGGAAACCATGGGGATTGCCCGACAATGATTCCGGTCGGGGTTCTCTGGCGTCCACAGTAGAAAACGGGAGATGCACGTCTGGAGTACTTGTTTCCGTGGTGTCTCCAGGCAACTCCGCGTGAATCGTCACAGTGATATCTGACTCCGAGACAGGTGGATCTGCCATTCCTTCCCAACAACTCGAACTCCTGTCGCTCGGCTTTAAATGTCGACTCATCAACATCGACGATGGATTGTTGACTTCTAACACTGGTGTTGCGGCAGCTGCCATTTCTTCTCCAGGCAGCAAAGGACTACTACCAACTTCCATCGAACATTTTTTATCTCCTTCCATCTCCTTAGATGAATCTGGCAATGATTTTTTAAAGACAGACGGAACCGATGAACTGCGACGCATTTTTGGCAATGCCACGGCGGTGTCGCTAGCTGTGAAGGCGAGAGGACCAGAATCACTTCGGAAAAGACGACGATGTGGGAATTCACACAAAATGCCACCTCTGCCACAAGCTCCGCCCACTTCTCTACAAACTCCGCCCACTTCGCCGCAAGCTCGACACACCGGCAATTCAACGTCGCTTGATATGAGTATGGACGTTATGCCATCGTCGTCGTCATCTGACATATGGTGGAATGACCGGGCATCGTGGTCACCTTGCTTAGCACATGTCGGATTAATGCTGTATTTGATGCTGCTATTAATATCATTCTCTGCTTCACTGCAGACCTCGTCATTATGTAGCAGAGTTCTCCAGACCGATATTTCTTCGTCTGCTGGCCCCATCGCACCAAGTCTCTTTGCCTGGTCTCTGACAGCACATCACACAATGTTCAGACAATGATGAATTTAGGAATACAACTAATTAAAAATTTGAAAAATGTCCGAAAAATTAGTTAAAATCAATAGATTAGCTTTCATTAGTCTATGTACTCAACCAGAAGATCAACAACTGCAGAATTCAACTAACGGTTGCTGTTATCTTTCACAAAGTGAAGCAAAAGTGATGTAATGTCACAAAGTAACTGCGAAGACAATTAAAACAAAGTGGGCAAAATGGCAAGGTACAAAGAATTAAACAAAATGTTTGTGAATAAACCAAATGTTAAAGGACTTAGAACAGAGGCCGGAAAACAGTTCAGTTTTGATCCCAGACAACATACCGGATAATCGGGTAGTATCCGATGAGTTGGGGATTCCCAGTAGTGGGATTTTCGGCCTCATCGTCGCCGGTCTGGCAGGCCTCGTCGCGAATATGTAGCGAAATATCATCTATGTCATCATCTTCATCAGTCGCAGAGGAAACATTGTAAATACTATCGAGGTGGCTTGCAGTGTCGGATGATGTTGATAGATTACCATCGGTGCTCGCAAGCTCCACGCCAATGTACGAGCGAATTATCTGCGATGTGTCCAGTTCCGTGAGCATCGGATGCGAAATATCCAACTCCTCGCCTGAAAAAATCCATCAGTAACTCCTGATCAATCAAGAGGGAGTCACGCAGTACTGAAGATAGTCAACGGGCTGAAGATGAAAGCTACAGGATTACCACAGTTCTGTGTGGAAAAAAATACAAGAACCTTTCTTTCCATGACTCTGGAGCACTTTTTACAAGTTTCTGCCATCATATGAAAAAATTTTTCACACTGTGATCGCAATGATTTTGTGCAAATAAAATTCAAAGACTTTTCAAGACCCAGCCAGGCTTTCAACAACATTTCAAGACCTGGAAAATTGGAAAAAGTTATTTCGAAAACTTTCAAGAGCCCGGAGCCACCATAAAACTAATCAACTATATTAATTCATCACAATACATGCTGTATGCAAAATATCCAACTCCTTCCATGCACAATCTATACATCGAAAACAAGGGCCCACATCCTCAAAACTTTCCTCTGTCCTTCCTAACATCTTCCTAAATTAGGTAGGTCAATTGGAATTACCAAGATCATTTCTTATCCGAATTCTCAATCACACTCTTTGCATTTCTTAACGACATTTTTTTACTCAAGTCTCTGAACTAAGTCAGCCAATCAAATGCCCTCATACAGACAACATGAAGATACATATGGTAAGCAACCAGTTTCGAAACTTGTTAGGAAAATCTTCCCGAGATCTTCTCCTAGCATGTTTTGACAACACATACCCAGGTCTAAGAAAATAAATATTCATAAAAAGTTTCGAGAATATGACCAAAGTTTCCTACATCTCCTGATCCCTAACAGCAATCTAGTTCTGAAAGGAATTCCACAACTTTCAAGCAAAATACATTGCCTGTGCTATAACCAGCAAAACATGTGGCATCACCCAGAAGCATAATTGCAAACACAAAAAACTGCACGTTCAGTTCACTACAAAATTAGGGCACCTCTGATGCCAGTAGAGGCAACAGCAGCAAAGACAGGTTTATCATAAAAATAGCGAACAGTCAATCAAAGAATAACCACTCACAAAATGACCAGTTGTTTAAAATATAGGTCTAAAATGGGCATGTGTGGTTTTCAAAATATGACTAAGATTCGGTTTTAGATCCAGTTTTGAAAAAAAACTGCAGTTTTCGGTTTGATTTGCGGTTTTTGTAAAAAAATGCGGTTATCGCTTCGGTTCTCGGTTTTTACCGTTTGATGTTTAGTGTGTAGTATACTGTATTACTTTATTATTTCCATCGTCCATGGTAGCCATTTTTTACTCTGCGTATGACATCAGAAATTACACAGACTACTTCATGTACTGACTGCTGTAATGGTCCAACTAATCAGTCAGTGTTTTGCACTAACCCTAGCTTTGACCAAACCGAGGAAACCGAGTTTTCGGTTCTCAAAATTTAACATCGGTTCTATTCAGATCCGTTTTTAAAAAACCGAAAACCAAAATTTTCAAAGGATTCTGCACATCCTTAGTCTAAGATTCAAATATATGCTACCTCTCCAGCGCATGTCCTCGAGTCTGTGCCACATGGCCTCGCGAGCTCGTCGACGTCTCTTGGCGCTGCGCCGGCGCTCCAGCCGCTTGTGAAGTTTGTAGCCAGCGTAGAACGGTAAGACAAGTGAGCCAACGCTCGCAACAACTGCACCGGCACCAAGGGCTAAAGCTCCCAAGGCAGGCACTGCCATCAGCTGAGCCGCTGCATAACCACATTATTATCAGCAACTTGCAATGACAACAACTACAACAACAACAAGATTACAAGAAGAACTACAATGGTAGGACAGAGTGGCCACAAAGTAGAAGAAAAAACTTCCCTGAGTTGTCCAGGTTTTTCCAGAGCCATAAGCTTAATTTTCCATAGGTTATCGCAACAAACAATAACTGTAATCGGTAATCTGAGGGACAGTGTAAACTTCCCCAGTGAGGTCAGAGGTAGAGCCCCAGCCGCAAGTATATTTTAGAGCACTTTTGCACCACGGAAACTGCATCCAGATGATACTTTTTGTTCGTTGCGACTTTTTCCTGAGGTTGCACAGAATTCCCTGATTTTTCCAAAAAAGGAATTGTAAAACACATCCGACCATTGCAAGTTGTACACCAGCTGCTGCAGACACAAATTAAACAATTCAAGATGTGTGTACAATGCACATGTACAGTTCTTCATCGAATCCACGATGTGTCACCTGCCATATCAGTACCTGCCACTAACACTGATAAACACACCCCACCCAAGCAAGCCGGTACTTAATTTACCTTTGCCGGAGGCCCAGAGGGACAGAAGGCTGAGTTGACATGGGTTATATCCAATACTGAGATGGCTCAGGCTATTTTTACACAGACAAACTAATAGCTTAGGAACTGGTGTACGCCACGCGCAACGTAAAAATTGCAGCCAAACCACTGCAGATTGAGACATAGTTACTATTGACAGCCCTTAAGAAGTCACCAGTACCCTATCCGATAGTACCATCACCAACCACTTACGACTTACCATTTAGCCACAATACATCTGTTACAGATGACGACAGACAATGACCGTCGACAACTGTGCAAAAGAAGCCTATAGCATAGCTGTAGCGCGTCAATAATATCGGTCAAAGACAAATGAATGGACGGCCAAGATCCGTAACGCGGCCTGTTTCACAGCCGTATAAACAAGCCACCAGTCGCCGGGTCACTGCATGCTACTGTATGCGCTTGCATGCGCTGCTAGTGCGTTCATTGCCCGGGGATACATTGTCATGAGGGGAGAGTTTGTAATGGGGAAACTATTTAATGTGACACTGCCAGACCGACAGTGTTGACGTTGACGAGTTGTAACACTAAGCACTATGGACAGAGGAACTGACATAACAGAGCGACGTGCTGCCAAGTGCCAGAGATGGTGATTAGCCTATGTCATCTCCGTCCAATTCAGACGGGAGAGAAACATAGACAGATAAGCATCGACAGTGTAAGTGCAGTCGCATGCAAAAAAACTAGCTAACAGCTTAGAATGAGCTGTCACTGACGACAACAGAAATGAATGAATGAATGAATAAAGAAACAAGATTGCAGGTTATAGGCCTATAAAACACACATGAACGTTAAACGAACTCCAATGTTTGTCAATGACAATTAATCAGACCCGTCAGCGGGCTGATCAGCCGTTGCAGTGAGACAGTAGCAGCAGCAGTATAAGACTAAGCAGCGACAGTGTAAGCCTATAGTCGCATGCCAATATTGCTGCTCAGGTGGCCAAACAGACACACGGAAACACAGACAACAGGACTGGACCACTATTAACCAATAAAAAAAACATAAAGTCCTTCCTGAGCCTTATGGCCCAGAGGGCGGCGCTGATCTCCATTTCCTAAGGCCCTCAGCCAGACACCAGTGTTTACGCTGCGAGACCACAGATACGGGATACGGGGCCAGTGTATCGTGCAGTGTGTCTGTTTACGTCCCAACGGTGAACCAGGTACCAAATTATACTGCTTGGTGACAGAGGCACATGTGTGTGAACAACTTGCCTAAGATCATTACCCGGCAGTGTCCCGGTGCGGAGTCGAACCTGCGCCTCTGAGTTACCTCAGGATTACAAGTCCGACACATTACTGTTAGACTACCAAGCCAATGGTTAATACCAATACCAATACCAATTACATATACTAACCCTTGCAAACCTCAGCAAATTCAGCGCAAAATGTATGTACTTCATGCACTCCTTGACTGTGTAAGTAATAGATAATAGCACTGGATGGTACCATAAATGAAATAAACGTTGCCTTAGATTTTTTTATTCCTGCCACGTTTTTTATGCTTTAAACGTTTTCTTTTTAGTTTTACTAAAACGCTTTTTACATCTATAGACGGAACTGACCAAAGATGGAGCCACGGATAAGTTTTCTCTGTACAGGCTGGGTTGGCTTGAAGCGATACTTGCAGCCGAAGATACTCAGCTTGCTGTAATGATTACCGACAAACTTGAGTTCACGAAACCTGTCCCCACACCGATAGCAGAAGTCCGTCTTGCAGCGAGAGCACGTCATGTGATCACAGCCAGAGCTCCGCTGTATGTAGAACTACCAATCACAGCACACAGAACTAGGTCACGCTAAACTACAAGGCAATCAAATAGGCCATGAATGTGATCACATCCGGAAATATGCAATAACAGCACAGATGAATGGGCCAATGATTGCAGCCAAAGCTCAACTGAATATAGAACTACAAACAGCAATGCACAGTTTTTACACGCAACAGCAGCTACTGCGTGTCTTAACCATCGCAATTCTGTCTGTCCGTCTGTCTGTCCATCTGTCACACGGATGAATCAGTCAAAAACGATGCAATCTAGGATCATCAAATCTTCACCATCGGCTGCCTGGAAAACTCTAGTTTCAGGAACTGTAAATCTTTTCCAGAAGTTCAAAGGGAGTCACCCCAAACGAGGGCGCTAAATGAGAGGGGGGTAGGGAAAATTTGCGATAACCAGCCGATACGGCGTTGGCTGAGCGAGATACGTCATGCCCTTTGGTGAGTACGAGTAAAACACTATGGACACTAGCCGCCGGTCATCTGGCGGCCTCTGGTGACTGACTTAGACTTTGTTTTACTGAGCTTTCAAACACGAACCACGGCTGTTGTGCGTTCTCGTTTGCATTAGCAGCATTTTTCTTAAGTAAGTAAGTAAGTAAATGATTTATAAAGCGCCAAAGTTTCAGAAAGAATGTTCTCCATTCTCCAAGTATATGCAAACCCTGTCAGCCGATTTTCCAGATTCAGGCAAAATGAAGAAACAGAACTTTCGACAAAAAATGAATCTAACCTAAACCAATCTTAAAAACATTTGTACAGCACCAGCTCGGTATAAGGCCTAAATTTAAATGTGCTGCTACAGCATTAGCAACTCTAGTGTTCGGAGACACTTTATTCCAGAGAAAGGAAACAAAAACTAGGACTATATAGGCTAAGGATGGCTTTCTGATGCATGGCCAGTACTATCACAGCACTGCAAAAACAAATGTTCACACTATTCATTGAAGCCCAGTTATTTCACCGCCAAGGCATGATATCTTTGAAGGATGTAATTTGACTTTTGATTAATCGACAGATGATTAAATTCTGTTGTTAATTAATGCTCCATCCTTAGTAGCATATAAAGGAAACTAACACTGACACTGTTTATAAGTGCCCTTCTTAGTTACCGTGCATTTTTGGCACTTCTGTCCACAGTGCAGAGATACTGATGATTAGGCCCAGTTTTCCGCAGCAAATTTTGCCAAATTCTGCGGGCCAGTTCGCAAAATTCCGCGGTTCACCGCAGCAAAATTGTTCAAATTTCGCAGCTTACCGCAGCCATCCGTTTGTGAGTAAACTGAACTCTATCGTGTCAAAAAAACTTCAGTTATTGAAGGCTGGCGTTGTGCTCAGTTATACTAGCAACATTCAAAGAAAATTATCAATCGTTTTTTCTTTTTAAAAGTGCAATCTGTCAAGTCAAATTGTGTTTATTTATGATTGTGCCGTACTACGATGTATTAGTAAAGCTCACAGCTTTAGACATTTCTTGATTTTTCCGTGATATAATTACTGTAGTCTATTTAATTATGTTGTAAAGCAGACGATCGTACTGATTATTGATCATTTTTTAACTTGGCAATATTTCGTAAAATTCCGTGGAAATATCAAAATTCCGTGGAAAAGGCAAATTCCGTGGCTCAGCTCGAAATTGCATGACCCGCAGAAAACTGTGGCCCTACTAATTAATGAAGGATCTGCTCCATAGTCACCCAACTATACAGTAAGGGAGCTTAGCTCAGTTTGACATCACAGCTATCACACATTTACTGACCAACCATAATTCACAGTGAAACAGTCTTACCTTGCACTTAGGGCACTTCTGGGCGTTGACCTGTCCATAGTGCTGCTCCCGTGCCCAGGCCTTCAACATTTTGTCACCACGCAGAAACTCGGAGCATTTCATGTGAGCGTGCCACGGCGCATGACACGGAAAGCACCAGTCCAGCTGGCACTCCGTACATGTTACCATCAGCCCGTACTTGTCAGCGGACGACAGAACCCCGGCGTCAATGGCCAGTACGTGGCTGCACCGTGGACATGTGCGCCGCAGAGGGTCACAGTTAGCATCTATCAGGAACTGTACGTAGCGTGACTTGTCTGCACCGCTCAGTCGCGCAAGAATCTCGTCACGGTGCATTAATGCATTGCAGTCTGCACCAATGCACTGGATCTGTGTGCACACGAATGAACATCAGCATCAATGTATTCTATCAGTCTAGACAACCTTAGGCTGTGTTCACATAGACACGAGTACGAGTCTGGGTTTTCGTTTATGGCTTGTAGAAGCTTCACTCGTATGAGCGAAGTGTTCACGGTCACTTATACAAGCACGAAACTCAATGCGTGTCAACCATATAGAATGAAATTGAATCGAGGAAATGCTTCACCATTAAAACAATAATATTCCATCACATCGCTAATAATTTTAATAACCGCGCACCTCTAACGATAAACAATTTTACAACGACGCCAGTTCTTACGTCATATATGTGCCACAGCTTTTATAAATTATTATTAGTGATATTTACGGGCAGTTTACTTCGCACGAGTTGGATAAAAACACGATGTGCACAGAAACTACTCGTACGAGTGAAATTTACAGGTAACCCGTACCTGGATGTATGCAAATGACCGACACTGCAATACACAAAAAGTCGTGTTTGCCGGAAATCGTATATGGGCACCTGTACAGTGCCGGACTCGTACTTGTGTTTATGTGAACACAGTCTTAGGCAGGCTGATGCCACATTGGACAGTTTTCTGGGACCATTTGCCAAAAAGTGTCGACTGGTAACCAGCTGGTGTGTCAAACTTTCCAGTATCAGATTTTATGGTGCCGGGCTGAACACATTCAATCTTGTGCCGGTAAATGGCACCAAAAACCGGTACCAGCAAATGGCGCCAGAAAGCTGGCCAGTGTGTCATCACTATTAAGCTGATGGCAAACAATCTAAGTTCTCCACCCAAAAAACTAATACCAGAATCTGCCACAAGAAACTTGTGTTCAAGTTTTGCACACCAGACACATGCACCGGAAAATGGCACTGGAAGCATGTCGTGGCATCTCCAATTTAATCAGTTCTCTTAGCCGGCTCCAATCACAACGATCAAACAGTATTTAAAATCAACACTGATCAACAGTTCATACTGCGCAGTATTTCAGTGTATCGCAAAAAAAAACATTAAACACAATAACAGGTGCTTACATATCAAATTTAGTTGATAAGATAAAATTGTTACCATGCTAACATTTACAAGATACGGCATTCACTCATAATTTATAGCCAAGATAAATAAGCCCTAACAAAGGCAATGTTATAATGTACCAAATCATCCTGGATGTTTACTTAAAACTTTAAAAAAACTAACATTACTGGATATACAATTATGCCATTCACCATACTCCCATTATGTCACTACAAGTAAATATATCAAACACAACCACAAGCTGGAATGCCAACACAAAACAGAATAACGAAACACATGCATGCAGAAATGATGTTTAGAACCTTGATAAAGGCCTGGCCCACTTGCATGGACAAATAGTTACGCAGACAGTCATCACAGGCAGCCAGGCTACAGCATGCTCTCAGGTGCAGGTTTTTGAATTCGGTGCAGATAAAGCACTCGGTGAACCGCGACTCTCCAATGGGAAACACATGATCCACTCGGTCTGCACCCAACACCCCTCCAAACCCATCCTCTCCAATCAGTGCATTGATCAGATCTTGCTCCGTGACTCCAAAGAGCATGTCGCGTCGCTGGCGTAACACCGCGACTAATCTACCGGCGTCCCACGCATCGTTCAGTCCATCAATACGATCCAACATCATCGCTTCGCCCATCATCAGATTGTCTTCGAACAACGGATGTCGAGGCACTGGCAACTGCAGACAACAGAGACAACAAGATCAGTATGTCTTGCTCAAACGTCAACAGTAGATTCATATAACGCATTCTTGAGAAACCTCTAATATGCTGAAAGCTAAAGGTTAACGCCGACAGATAACCCTCATTGCTTCCATGAGTGGTGATAATGGTGCCACTTAGCAAATAACATTTCACAAATCCAGACCAACTCAAGCCGTATAATGCATGCAAGAAACATGCAAAAACTCATGTAACCTCAACCTTTGATTTATGATACTCTAGCAGGAACAATGCATGATCATCTGCAGCAAAGACAAACAGCAAGTAAATGCATCTAAAAAGTTGTAATTTATACACTGGGCAAAAATTAAGATAGTGTGGGCCATTAATGGCATACTGGCACTTCCACGACTGACTACAATAGTACCGGCACTTCTTTGTAGAGTCACAAAATAATACAGGTATAATAAATACATAACATAGATCTGCAACTACAGTCCGACCATTCCGATACTGGCACATATTTTACCCCTTTTAAACCTCGTGTACAGAAATATTTGCAGGAAAGATATTTACATTAACGGTGCCATCAACGTCCATGTATCGTCGCCGTCTCTCGCGAACTGCGCCACGTCGACGTAGCACGCGATCGTTTGGCTCCTCATTGGCAATCCCTGCCACAGAGTGATCACCAACGGTGTCATGGTAGGTGTCATCGGTTGTGCCGACACTGGCAGTCGTCAGTGTCGAGCAGTGTCGCTGCTGTCGGCGACGACGGTAATCCCGCTGGGATCTCCGGCTGCCAGTCGACGTCGTCCTGGTACCGGCTTCGTCCGCCGCCGTCGCTGAGACGCTAGCCTCCGCCATTTCACAACAAACCTCTACAAAACATCAGCGTCAACTAGCAAAGTCTCGTGCTTGACAGAAAAATTCTCTCAACTACCGATTAATTTCTCTGGCTCACTTAGTCACATCGAGCACAGCGTGACATTATAACTAACGAGCAGAGTTGTGACTCGTTGCATTATACTAGTCAAAAGCTTACGATCATCTGCATCTACCTCAGTCACTATTTAGATCTGTCAACTGGTTGTCAGACTCTAGGAGGTTTTTTTTACATTATCCAGCGAAACTTATAACTGAACGTAGAAAACGTCGTATGTATTCGACACGGCTCAATTTTCACGATGCGTCATCACCAGAATGATGACCTCAGCTTTACTGGGCAGTGAAAAGATACGTAAACAACAATAACAAGTAATCGTTCGCAGCCAATCGGCTCCACAAGACGCGAAAACAGAATTACCGCTACAAACTTACCAGATGTGCTCCGTTTATGAACAAAAGAACAATATTTATCGTAAAATAACGTCCATGAATGAATCTATTACGACATCCAGCACAGTGCTGTTTCAGCCTATGAATATTCATTCTGCTTTGTCTCCAATCAACATTTTTTAATAGTTCTCGGTTGCTAAGAGCTACAGCCCACGTAGGCGGGGTCCAAATAATTAACTAGCCGTGGACAGGCAATGAATATTTATAGAGTGCCCATTTATCGACTTTGTGCTAGTACAGTAACAACTTCCGCTTCAGAATCTGACACTTATAGCTAAGGTAAATAAGTAAAACCAATCGACAGATTATGGACGGCGGACTAGACGACGACGAAAAGTTTTACAGGCTTTTCAGGTATTAACCTATGCATTAACATGACTCGTGTAATGTGCCAGAATAATTTGATTCGTGTTCTACGCTGTGGTTTAAGCAATGGTTTCTACATTTTACGATACTTTTGGCCGACCCTGACCTTAAGGTCGAGGTAGGCTATGACGTGTCGTCTGTCGTCTCAGTCCGTTTGGCCTCGTTTCTTGTTGTCTGTAAGCATGTGGCTATAGCCGTAGAGTACCAACAGTACCATCATCGACTCCTACGTGATGGTACCACTACATAATTCGATATGATGAGCTGTCAATAGTAGGCCCTATGCGTGATGTGTCTCTATATGCAGAGTTTTGGCCTCAATTTTGAATAGAAAGTTGCTGTCTGCAGCTATTAACCACGTGCGACGAATTACCGTATCTGCTAGCGCCTAGCGTTCATTGTAGACGCCGGTCGATATAGCAGCGTCATCATAGCGCATGGAAATGTACTCATTCCGGGAAATTGCTTTCTTTCCGCTACGGCAAGTCGGATGCTGGCCTTTTCACAATTCAAACACTATGAACGTACGTCTGTCGTCTGTTACACCTGCGACGCGTCCGAGTTGAGACGCAGGAGTGAATTGAGTATAGGTCAGATCTACGAGTCAGATCTGGTCTCTTGATTTAAATTTCCGTATCCACATCAACGTATGATGAGCCTGAAGACTGGAATTAGGCCTATGAAACACTGGAATAACTAGATTCTACAAATGCGTAAAATTCAAACTTTGTAGCGTAAATTTAATCTGTAGGCCATACACATAGAAAAAAGTGCTAAACAAAAGCCCAGCTGTCGCTAAGAAAAGCCGACCGCATAGACCAAGAATGCGCATTTTACGAATTTTAAAAAATTCGTAAAATTCGCGAATTTTTAAGCATTTTAAAACAGCCAACGAATTTTAAAATTTACGCATTTTTACGAATTTTAAAACAGCCAGAAAATTACAACATTTTGTACTTTATAAAACTCACATCAACGCATCAAATAGCGACGATCTCGAACTCAAGTCTCACAGTTTAGCTTAGTAACCAACCCGAATTCCGAAGTTTGCAGATTAACTGTGCAGTGCAGTGCACTGCAGTCACTACTCACTACTCAGCGTCTCTC
>Ga0209671_1004099_pt1 | contig 14290 bp, 8 predicted proteins | sample WorMetHERISLAND2_2_FD_187401 | JGI IMG/M metagenome (GOLD analysis project Ga0209671, IMG submission 187401) | Marine gutless worms symbiont microbial communities from Max Planck institute for Marine Microbiology, Germany - Olavius geniculatus... | ecosystem: Host-associated > Annelida >... | reverse complement strand
GGTTTCCCTTATGCCCCATTGAAAGCAATGGTAACGAAAATTTCAAAGTGATCCAGAATCCAGGATTCCTTCCGATCACCCCCAAAATTGAATCACTGGTAGTTTGTGCCATTCCCAACACACCCTCAAAATTTCAGAAAGATCTGTCCATAACTTTTTGAGCTATCTTGCTAACACACAGACAAACAGACAGACAAACAAAAACCGGCAAAAACATTACCTCCTTGGCGGAGGTAATAATCTATCGTACGGAGCATTATGATGGGCACTCACGGTCATGCTTAACAATTACTAGGCTTAAACATCGACAACAAATAGCATGTCTTTAAGCTAGATAAAAAAAGCAGCCAATGAACAGCTGATATCAATGTCAGTGGTCAGTGTGTTCAAAACAGAGGGTGACTGATCAGATTTGAATGGTTCAGCATTATTCCAATATATGTAAAAAAAACTTACCAGTTTACAATTGTGTGTAAGTAAGGACGATGTGATAATATCAGTCCTCTAAAACAGCAAAAGTCATTTGGGTAACCTTAGATGGGGCTATGCATATGGCATCCTTACAAGCTAACTTTAGTTGGTAATGAGCCCAAATTTTTTGGTGGTAAACGTCCACCACGTAATCACGCCATTCAAATTTGGTGACGATCGGTTCAAGGGTTTTGGGTTGGCTGAGGGTCAAAGTTTGCCTTTTCCCATATACTTTGAAGGTTGTCCTTACAACACTCACACTATCGTGTGAGGTGTGATTTGATGGAGAGAATCACTGCAGAGATGATTCAAACTTGCATGAAAAATAACTGGAGCAAAATCCACATTAACTAAAACCCTTCAGTGATTTGATTCTGTTGATTAGCCAACAAAAATACATTTGGCACCTATAAAGTCCAGCTCAAAAATAATTCTCAAAAATCAAGTGTCACCTTCTGGACCCAGAGTAACTTAGAAAAAATGGCAGACTACACAAAAATCTGCAAAAGTAGTAGTTCTATTAACTGTGTCATAGTTTAGAAACACAGACAACAAAACTATTTGGAACTACTTGGTTATTCTATAAATCTGTCAATTTTTGTCTTTTATGCAGCTGATTCTGACTAACACAAGCTAGCAACATGAATAGCTGACATTTCCGTGAAAAAAATAACACAAGACAATAACCAAGCTCGACAGTTTGTACACACCCATTCTGTTTAGCTCTATCACCAAGCTGTGAGTAGAACTGAGAAGCCTCTGCGTGCTGATCAGCCGACTCAGTGTCCAGGTTGCCGAGACCAATATTAGCAAGACCATCAGTACACATCACCACTTTTGATCCGGGGACTTTTGATGCCACGGTGATCGCCACGAGCATTGCCGGACCAAGCGCTGTCTGTCCGCCTTCCTCCAAACTGTACCAAAATCCATCAATCAATCCATCAGAAACACATTATACAGTGTCATGTATTGCAAATGAATCAGTAGTGCAAAGTCAGTCATCACATTTACAATGGCTAATGTCATAAAATAACACATGCAGTTGGTGATGATTCGATATATCATTTTCAATACCGATATATCGTATCAAATCGTCAAAAAAATATCAAATTTTTCGTTATATCGCGATATCTTTTATATATCACAATGTTTTCAATATATCGCAATATTATAAGCCAAAAGTTTATATTTTTATTACTGCATTGCCAAGATAACGGAATAAACGGAGAAAACGACAAACTAACCAAAGCAAACAAACTATAGTATTGTAATTTAATGACACGACAGTCAATAGTTAATTTTTAAGTTCATTGGCACATTTTGGTATCTATATAAAGCAAACTGCCTTGCTGAACGTTTACATCTTGTTATTGTGCTTGTATAAGATTTACATACTTATCATTTTCAAAATATCAATATTGCGATATTTTCAAACTATCGTATCGATATCGTATCGAAATTGAAATCCTTATATCGAATCATCACTACATGCAGTGCCTATGAGCAGCATCTTAAACAGACACACTGCTCTAAAACATACTGCAATCTTCCAAAAGTTTCATCAAAGCTTATTCGTAACTTGGGAGTAACTTCACAGACAGAAAGAAAACAGACAAATAACACAATAGAATGAGTGACTTCACTTTTTGACTTGAACTTTCGCTGAGACTTTAGCTAAGCCTAAACTTCGGTCAAAGTACCTACTTGAGTCAAAAAGTGAAGTGATTTCAAAAGTTTGGTCTAAGTAGGTACTTACAAATAGTTTAGTAAATTAAAGCAGTCTGGTACCAAAAATAAATGCCATAATGGCTACATAATGATGTAAGACGTTACGTAATTATGTTATTTGCATGTGCGGTGCAATTAAATAAGCAAGTCCAAGCATAATTGGTTGATTTATTTCTTGTTAGGTTTACCGGTTTTCCGCCATTTTTAATCGTTTTGATCTAAGTCAGTAGACTTAAACTAAAGTTTAGTTGAACTTTGGTCTAAGTACAGACTGTTGCATTCAGCTTTAGCTTTGGCTCAGCGAAAAGGCTAAGTGAAAGTCTAAGTCAAAAAGTGAAGTCGCCCAATGTACAGGTAAAACAAGCTTGTTCCAAGTCCGTCATTTAGCAGAAGTAATTATATAATGAAACAGAAATAATGACTTAAGCTGCATTGTTGAAAATACTGCATTTGGTGCATGTTATACTGGGTCATCAAAAAAAACTGGCACAAAGTTTATGACACCATAATTTTGCAACCATAATATGTCACAAAGTCATAGGGTTTTCAGCAGAATGACAACTTTGTGACATATGGTTACAAAATTACAATGCTGTAATCTTTGTGCTATATTTCTAAACCACCCTGTACATTAAAAAGCCGGGAAAATGACACTAACAGGGAAACAGCAACGAAGTAAACCTAAGAACAAAATACACCATGTCCGACGAAAAACATCCCAAGCATTATCGATTGTCACTTAAAGAAGGAATATCCAATTTAATAATTTTGGTACGAATATTTCTGGCACAACTGGCCATCAAATAACCGTATAATATTTTATGTCACCCAATGTCTGCTTCTGCACTACCTGGGAAAAACAGAACCAACAAAATATGAGACAAAACTAAAAATTTGGGGCAAAGCCCAACGTGAGTCCACCCAATGTCCTAAGTCCGATTGAAGGAAAAATTTCAGGGTTGTGAAATTCCTCTGGTGGCAAAATCACGTGGTCCGAACTCAAATGCATTAGCATACGCAGAATGCAGTTAATTCCCACCTCATCGAGTGTTTGCTTCTGCACCACTTGGGAAAACCCAAACAGGTGAAATAAGATAAAAATGCAATATTTTGTTGGTTCTGTTTCGGCAGGTAGTGCAGAAGCATTCAGTGGAAGTGGTGGAAAATTGAGCAGTTATTTGATCGCCAGTTGTGTCAGAAATACTACTGTCAAAAATTATTAAAATCTGATAATCCTTCTTAAAGTTATAATCGAAAATGTCCGGGATGTTTTTTCCACACAAAGTGTTGATGAAGAATATTAAGCAGTGGATCAAGGAGTATTACTTACAACTGTAGTAGATAATATCAGAGAACAGAAACTCATAAAGATGTCACATAAGAAATGGCCATTGACTATCTTCAGTAAGATGGTCCATCAACGATTAGTTAAATGTGTTAATGTTACAAACGTCAGAAAATTCAGATCATTAAAATAGACAAAGTATTATTACAAATATCAGCTATGCAACTCACTCGAAGAGCTTGTCTCCTAGTGATGCACGGGTTGTCTGAATTGATGTTGGCAGCGCTAGTGACGACGCAATGTTTGCAAGTTCATTCTCATTGCTTAGTTTGTCTCCTGCTATTACAACTGGATCAGTAGTACCATCACCAATCACCTGCACCTGTAAATTCACCATGTCTCATAAAAAACAACCCTTTGCATTATTTATCATATCTTTGCCAAACCGTGACTGATTTTAACATTCTTTCACAGTTAGACTCGGGAGGAAAATTGCCACAGAACTGTTACTAACTTCTCACCACACGTATAAGGTCTAGCTACACTAAATTGTAAAATATAATTTTTGAAAAATTAACCAACTGATGCACGGCAATGTATTCCATAAAAACAACTACTCTAATGCTGATTGATATAAATAAAAAAGCCTCAGCAAATGTACTCCAGCTAACAAACTCAAAAAATAATTAGAATACACCTTTATAATTTATATAATATTCTATGAAAACACTGATGTAACCTTGAAATAATCGTTCTGTGTTGAGGATAAGAAGTGGCTGCCAGTCAAATTTTTAAGACAACAAATACAGTACAGAACAAAGAAATTGTAAAAATGTTTCCAAATAAGACGTGGACTGTAAACTAATAAAAAAAGTTTTACCAGAAAAAATAACTGAAGTAACTGAAACACGTTGCTGTTTAAACAACTGCCCCCTGCCTGACAACACAGAGTGATTAATGAATTACTTCGTTGTCGAAGGAGATGAGAGCAGCCTTGCGCATGGGGTGATCCTTGGACAGTTGTTCCAGCTGATGATCGACAGCAGCCTGCAGCGCCTGAAGGCGAGTGATATAGGTCACATTACGACTCTGTCCTGGCAACCACTGGTTCTCACCGGTCGTGTTCAGCGAGCGATAGCGCTCAGCATGACTGCCCCGCAGCTTCATCTTACCATCCACCTACTCCACAATGCATCACTAATGATCAATAAAAAAAATAAAGGTAAAGGTAACCCATACGCAATACGAGCATAGGGGCCGGAGCTAATCTTGGTCTCTAGGCAGTCAGCCCACAGGTAACATACTCATAAACCCAATGGCAGGCTGCCATTACTTTCCACTAGGCCAGCAATTACCTTCCCAGACAGAAAGCATCACACTGCCCTTTGACCAGTATCGGTAACTGCACTAAATAAGGAATGTAGAATACATCATGTTACAGCTCTGTCCCAGCAGAGACTGACTGTCTATGATCCAGTGGGATTATATGCTCTCCAAAAATCTAGGAGTGCTGTCTTCCACCATAAACCTGTTTGTACAGGATGGCCTTTACTTATACAGTCAACAATAAAACTTCCCATCAGCCAGTGTGTTATGCATACTGAAGTGGGGGGTCCTCAGCCTAAATCTAAGGGTGCTGAAGAATCCCTGGCAGCTACTTGCTAAATCTGCCACTGCTCAAATCATGTTCCGCAAGCAAAAGTGATCAGCATGACTACTGCACAGCTTCATCATACCATTGAACTGCACAACGTTCACGAACGACGATTACTTGAGTCACTAATAACTTTAGACGACTTAGCTCTGTACAAGACCTGTACTGATTTACAAACGTTGCACACCAGTGAAGTTCAATATTACATGATGCAAAAACTAAGGCAAATAACAGAAATCTGGCCCAAACAAATTCAGATATTGTTCCCTCGTTTGAGCAGTTTAAGAATCACTAGTCATTTGCCAGCTCAAAGAATACAGAATAAGAATACAGAAGGTCTTCGGAAGGTTTCCTGTCGCATGGTGTAACACTGTGCAACACTGAATAAAATTCACTGACCTCTAACAGCACATGATACCCAATTTCATTCCAATCAAACAAACCACAAAAGTTGACGGCTTTTATTAGACTGACTCAGTCAAAAAATCAACATTAAAACCACAGCACAATCGCAAAAGTGTAATAAATGTACCTGTTCGCTGACACACATGCTGCCAGAGATATCGACGCAGAACACCACCAGTGACTCATCGACGCCACCGCAGCTTGTGGCAGTCGTTGACGCAGCCGGCTTCAACATGTATGTAACGTCAGCCAGCTGTGGTATCTCTTCCGGTAAGATGTCCACGACGTTTTGCTCGTCGCAGAACTCGCAGTGCCAAATCTGTGCACATTGCACCCCCATGCTAGCCAGCTGATAGAATATGGTCACACTTTCACTGCACCCAGCCATCTAGTTTCGCTGGCAACCTGGCCAGTCTGTGAGTAATGAACTGACCAATCACTCAGTCATACCACACAGCCCACAGTTCCTCAACGTATTCATGCCACTGAAATTTGGTGAAGATCGGTTCAGGGGTTTTGGGTTAGCGGCAGAGACGTTGCAAGTACTGAAGCCACAAGCACAAGTACAAGAAGTACCTGACGTTCAAGTACAAGTACAAGTACAAGTACTTGAAACTAACTGTCAAGCACAACTCAAGTTTTTACCACAATAGCTAAAACAAAAAGTTCAAGCTAAAGCACGAAACTTGAGGTTGCAATCTATTAGTTTAGCAATTATCCCTAACTTTAACCCAGGTCCTAAGTGTTGTTAACAAGGACCTGATTTTCAAGGCCAAGGACTTGACCTCAACGACACATTCAATGAATGCTTTAAAAATGTTTTCATTACTTGATCTCTGCCTTGCAAAATGGAGTTTAAACTTTAACTGCAGTTTTTACTTAAAATCGTTATTTAATTAAAATGTGTCTCCCTTAAATTACTTTGTTAGTTTTTGTGCTTCCTTGCACCAAATTTAGTGACACCACTGTAGCTGTAAAGTTTTGCCAGTGTTACTGTGCATAGTAAGCCTACTAACTAGAGAACTGCACAGAGACAACTTCTGGCCCCATCCTTAATCGTCACCATGTCTATTGCCCTCTTTATCACCCTATCCCCACAGCTTTTAAAATATTATCCCCATCCACACCCCATACGTCCTGCTGCCATATACAACTGCTTCTATTTTCCACCCCTGTCACAAGTCAAGTGCAATGCAAACTTTTTGTCACAATCACAAATGTTTGTTGTGCATTAATTTAACCTACATGTAAAAAGACACACATGTGCACGCACAGTAACCTTGAAAACTGAGAAATAAACACATTGGCTTGTTCAGCAATGCAGATATTAGAGTAGGCCTACAGGTCACAAAAGAAGACCAGCCCATCAACAGAATGAGTGATTTATGACTGTACAAAAGTAGACTATAAGTCTGACAAACTGAGGCCTTGCAAGACCAAGAAATTGTAGGCCAAATCAATGTCTTACCCTCAAGGCCAACGACAAGAACACTGGGTCCTAACCTTAAGTCTTAACTCCTGTCATACCATGGAAATGCAAAAATGCAAGAAAACACTTCATTTTGACTTTGACTTGTAAACAAAAAACTAGCGACATTTATAAACATATATTTCAGTTTTAATGTTCATTAGTTTTTTTCAACAAAGTTTTATTATATAAGCCTAGCTCAGGCTAGGTGTGGTTAACTAAACGTTTTGTTTTTTGGTTTATTTTTTTACAATCACTTTACTTTTTGCATATACTTTTAGTTTATTAGATCACTAATATCAACTTTAAATACAGCCGAGTTGCATACACACCATTTTAAGTGAGTCAATTTAAATGGAAGTAATGCAAATCAACATCCAGTGATTAATACATCATAACTAACTTAGGCCGAACCGTAGCTGTGGAGAGATTGTCATCAGTCAGTTTTCATGTCATTCGTTTTTTTATATTTTACTTTTATACAACTTTGACTCTTTAAACCAGTTAACAAGTCAATCAACACAGTAAGTGATATTGTATAAGTGTGAAGCCGTCTGCATTTTTGGAATAAATTTATTGGCTTAGGCTTAAACTGCATTTCAGTTATTACAAAGCCAGATGAGCTAAAAGTCAGTCAAAGTGAAATTGGCTAAAATAAATTTGACTTTGACATTTTTAGATAAAAATCATTTGACTTCAGCTTTGGCTTTGACATCTGTAAATTATCTGAAATAGGGCGCATTGCACCAACGTCGTTCATGATCTCGGTTCAGCTGAACCTAGATCAAAAGTTAGACCAAGTTCACGCTGAATTACGTTGCACCAAATTGAACTTGGATCACCTGATCCCGTTCAGTTGATCGGCTGTGGTTATACCGTGAACGACGCTGATTGGTCAACCACGCTCAGCCTATGGGACAACTACAATGACGTCACAGTCACACGAAACAGTCCAGTACAGATTGGCTGTAATTTGTTAGAATTTTAGGTTTCCCTAAAGTTACTACACGATTTTCGCATCAACAGTTGCATTGATAAAGGTCCGAAGATACACATTTTGTGTTCCAATAGATATTCGTTAATTATTCTACGTCCGTTGTCAAGATAATATGTTTACTGCAAGTACAGCATAGCAACGGTGCATCGGCCTTTTATTTATCCATTAATTAATTTATCCAGCAAAAGACCACAGAAAACAGATATAGCATAAATGTAACATATCTGGATCACAAGTATAATCGAATTCAACGACTTATAAATCGATACAATGAGTTTTTGTTGCTGTGGTTAGGGTTCAATTGTATGTTTACGGTAGCAGCAAGACAACGCCATCGAAAAATGCAATTTATTCATCTATTTGTTAATTTATTGAACACAAATAAAACATAAAGCAAATATAGTAGAAATCTATCATATCCAGATCATCAGTATAATTGCATTAAAAGTCTTATAATTCGATACGAGGAAGTTTTCTGGACAGGATAAGATTCGAATCAGGCAATTTTTTTGCAGCAATAGTATCACAGAAAATATTTATTGCCTAGTGTGCGTAACCGTGAGTTGAACCGAGATCAAAATTTGATCAGTGGTCAGATGGCAGTTCAGAATTGAACGGAGATCAACGCTTGAACCGTTTTGGTGCAATGCAATTTACGGCTGAACTAGGTTCAAACTCAGATTTGACCCAGGTTCAAAGTTGAACAACGTTGGTGCAACACTCCCTTAAGCTTTGACTCGGACTTTGAGACAAATAATAATTTGATTGGACTTGACTTTTGACTTTGACTTAAGTCAAATATCACTGTACAGCTAGAATATTGGAAAATAAAAATAAAGTACTTGCCACATGTCAACAAGTACTTGACCCTCAAGTACAAGGACAAGTACTTTAAAATGTACTCGAGCACTCCCTTTCCCGTGGACTTTGATGGTTGTCCTTATCACACTGCACACAGTATTGTGAGTGTTGTAAGATTTGACTTTCGTCCATTAGCACTCTATAAATATTTTGATTCTACAACATCGAGCAAGGAAACGGATTGAGCCTATACCCCAGCAGTGCACAGGCCACAGTTGATCAGACTCACTTGCTCATCGCCATGCTGTTTGACACTGCTGATATGTGACATCATAGCGTGGCATTTCTCACAGCTCACAGGGTCGCCTGTGTGCATGTTGCTGGGCTTCTTCAGCTGGTCAAACTTGATCGCCATCACGTTTGTGTCCGCTCGACGCCATTTCTTGCCCAACTGAGGCGAAGAATGATCACCCGCTTCTGACCGCAAAGCTTCTGATTGCGGCGGTTCAGCTGCAGTGTCTGATGTAGCGTCTGGGCACAACAGATCAGCAACAACTAAGCTACACACTGCAAAACCTCCACCCAACAAACTAGAAGTGTAAGAGCACATATCTCCGTCAAGTGACTTTTTACAAAATAGAAATCTGAAGGCATTTTTGGGAATTTGTTCATTAAAAAAGCTAAGTAAACTTCTGTCTTCAATAGCTTATCAGTATAGCTATAATTACTGCCTGTGTTGCTGCTGATGACGTCACAATGCACAATGCACAATCTGCTGGTGACGTAATAATATCATTGTTATTATGACATGACGCCACTGCTCACAGACAAACAAAAAAAATGACAAAAATCAGATGAATACTCCTCCATTCAGTACGTTAAGTTGGTAAATTGGTAGAGATAATAAAAACTATAAAACGGGTGAATGCATGAAACCAACTACAACAAACAGCTCAGAGAAATAACAAGAATATGCATAATAAAAAGACGGCATAAATTTACTCGATGAACTGCCCTAATGTCATCTGTGATGGTCCAGGATAATCTGGAAATCAACAGTGGTTTATTACACACAACAATGCATTTATTAAACAAAATAAACAGAACATAATGACTCTTGGTAAAAATAAAAACAACTGAGTAATCGCCATGACTAGTAAACAAAAGTTCATAAGATGCTGAAACTCTTAGTTGACAAAGTGACGATCGTTTTCTCTCAGCTGCCGAAGCAAAACTGACATGTCTGGCATGATGATACAGGGCACTGACTACTCATAAGTCAAAAGGCTAAATTACCTCTTAAGCCTGTGTTTTTCAGCATCCATTTGTGAACTTTCCCAGGTGATCTGGGTGGCATCGGTGCCGACTTGGCTGAAGCTAAAACAGTCACAAAGTTACACATCAATGCCAAAAATCTGTGTCCAGCCTCAGACACAAATCACAATTACGACCATGACAACGTTCTCCATCATGTCTCCTATGATACAGAAAACAGTATGGTAAAATGGTGTAGTGGATGGCAGTGTTTAACTGGGTCCATAGCTAGGAGGTTGGAATGAATGCATTCCATCAAACCATCCTGCACAGTCAGCTGGAGCCAGACAACATTGCACAAAATAACCAGACATCACCACCTGATGCATTTTTTGTGCTCAAAATGCACTAAAATACATCTGTAGTAGGGAATTTGTTGTGACCACACTCGGGAAGATTACAGTGCTCTCCTTAGCTGAATTAATGAAAAGCCACTTTGTGACCTAGGCGGGAGTCAAACCCTCCTTTAGCAGAAGTCTGGCTATAGGCCTATTAGCAGTAAAAAAACTCAAATAATATGGTTCAAACCACCTGTGGCAAAAACCTGCTAATCCTAGAAATGAATATAAACATGCAAACATGGTTGCCAAAATACCATGACCCATATTTGTGGTGCTTAATGGTATTAATGTTGTGAGAGCTACAACGACTTGGTGTCAGTCTTGTCTCAAACCTAAAACGTTTTGTCTTGATCGTGTCTCGGTCTCGGAGCCATCTCTCCCCAGTCTCAGCTCTTGTGCACATCAATGCTCTTGCATCGCAGTGCTTGATGTGAGCAAAAGGCAGGTCATATCAGACTTCAAACCTACTGTTACAATCAGTACCAGTCTATCCCAGATCACCTGGGGTGTGTTCAAGGTATTAACCTAAAGTGATAGTGCATTGTAATAACAATGCAGACATGGTAAATCACGAAGCAGCTTGTGTTACACACCACGATGTTGCGGTGGAGGCAACGAGTAATTTCTTCCTTCAGTCTGAGAAGGACGAGCAACTGATGCTGCCAAAAAACTGTTAGCCGAAGTTCTACCCCCCATGCTGCAAACCACACACCATATAACAACCTGTTCACATGCCCAACATGATAAATGTAAGTACACAACATTATGTCTACCAGTTCCTAGAATCCGGTAGCCTTAAACTAATCTATTTACAAAAAAATGTTTCCGTAGATCATATTTACATAACTGGGGCACCAATTTGTAACTATGACCCCTGGTATCATATCGCTTTTCTAACATAGATTTATACTGCAACTGTAACACAAAATCTGTATCATACTTGTTCTTTACACATTTATATAACTGAATCATATCCCTTCTTAACTGCCTATAGCATAAAGTTGGCAACTGCAAAACACATAATCTTTCTTCATAAGAATGACTAGATAGACCCCTAATTAGTTTTGTTGCTCTCATTTGGACTTTTTCAATTTTTTCTATATCGCACATCCTTCTAGGAGCCCAAACAGTATTAGCATATTCCAAATATGGTCTTACCAAACTTTTATACAAAACAACAAAGCATTCCCAAGATAATTCTCAGAACTTTCTTTGTATAAGTCCCAACATTGAATATGCTTTACTGACTATATTACCAATATGTTGATCAAACAAGACTCCAAGATCTCTTACATGACTCGACCTGTTCTAATAGAACACCATCTATTTTGTATGTGAAACTATTGTTCGTAGTATCATACTAACGTTGATGGAATGACATCGATTTACATTTCTTTGTACTAAGTTTAACTAACCATCTGTGAGCCCAGTTTGTAAATTTATCATTTTTGCACTGTAGTATTTCTGCATCAACTATACACTTAATATGATTATATAGCCTTCCATCATCTGCAAAAAGATAAATTTTGGCATCTTCCCCGCATGACTCGATTAAGTCATTGATGTAAATAATGAACAAAACAGGCAGCTAAGCATTTACAGCTGAAAAGCTACCTTGCTCATCATTCTCATGTACAGATAACCCTGTTGTCATCAAGAACCAAAGGGTACATAATTATACAGACTTGCGGAATGATCAGTTATACCTAAATAACCCAGTGTTGGCAGTAGCCCTGACTTCCATTCCACTTTCAAATTCGTCCTCTGACACACTCTCTTCTTCCGAGTCCGTGTAACTGTAGACGTATTTTGAACCGAATTCCATCTTGAAACAGCAGCGTCAATAACAGTTTTTTTCTGTGATTAACAATATACTGCAATCATTCAACAATCACAAACGCAACGATACTTGTCAGCTGCGGGTCTGGGAATTTAACATAGCTAAAAATAGATTATGGAACACCGAAAGTTAAGAAAACCGTGGGCGTGAGTGTGGCCTGGACGGTTTGAGTGTGACCACTGTGGTGTGACTGTCACTGATTCACCTGATTCACCATTGTCACCAATGGTCATCTCATACGACAGATTCTGATGCTGATAGCATGAGTAGGCACAAGCTAGCGCCATATACGGTATTCGGTAATGCTTACTACCGGTATTTCCGCTGAATACGGTACCACAGTAGTGATAGTACTTTGACTACAGCGCAGTGCAGTTTCTCTCCCTTTCCACCACAGCTAGCGTTTTCTTTGCAAAAAAATGATAAGCAATAATTTTATTATCACAGCACAAAAAAAGCTTTTCTCCGGGCACTTCGGTTCATTTTGTGTTTGACAGTTCGATTTGCTTACTTACTCAACATCTAATAAAGTTACTTATTTATTTATCTGACGCCACTGTAGACTCGCGATCAACAAACTCTTGACATCGGCGGCGTCATGTCAGTATTTTAAAACTATTGCAAAGTAATAAATCACTGAAAGTCCTGGGGCAGATATGGTGGACTGTCCTGAAGTTCAGCCGGACGGCTGTCCGCATCTAATCTCGTTCCTGGCAGAGCGCGGAACAGAACCGCTCAAAGTGATATATCGCCACTTCGTTGCCTGCAACTCGCCGGCCTCTAGGAAGCGAAAGGTTAAATATGTCAAATATGTTTAATAATTTGGTCTGAAAAACTGGCAGGTTATTTGCCAGCTTAGAACCATGGCCAAACCACAAATTGGCACCGGATTTGACCCATCCTGTTTTTATCAGCACTTGCACGTTTTGTCTGTTTTGTTATTCAAGTACAACTGTTGTTTCCGTCACTTCATTCACATCTGCCATGTACGACATTACTCGCAAGAGGATCTGTACATTATAGAAACAAGAAGATGAAACTTACTCGTGTGCCATGTATGATAGCCTATTTTTCTAGTATGAGAAACTTGGACCAAGTGGGACTGATATGTAGCAGCACTAGCAGTGTTAGTAGTTGTTGTGTTTTTGTTGTATGGCTGCTGTAGGCAAAGACTGCCATCTGTCACACATGTCGTCAGTATCGGCCACGGCTGCACTCGTGTCTCTTCTGTGTATACTTTGGCTGCTATGGAGCTTGTCACATCCAGGACCATGCAATTAACCAGAAACACAACATTGGTAAGACTTTATCTGATTCTACAAATATTGAACATTATGCTTGTATTCTACCCACTCGCAGAGAAGTCTACCATGGATAGATTTGCACAAAATTTGACACAGACTGTTCGGGTCATTTTGTGTACTTAGATGATCATTTCAGCATAATAACTACATTAACATTTTTTGTTAATCAGTTAAGAGGTCATAGAAAGTAGTTTAGTTAGAATTTCAACAGTGAAAAAAAATAGCTGAGCTTGAATTGCTATCAGAAATGTAGTCCTTGTGCATTGAACCACTGAGTCATTGCTTCCTGTTATGTGTTTTAAACTAGTTAAGTTTACATACCAAATGCATTTTGATGCAAACACTTATCCACGACAGGAGTAAGCACTTTGCCTATGTGTAGAAATCTTGAGTTTGTTGTTGTAAATGAACTCAAGAGAAAAATCCAGGACTAAGACATGTAGGCGATTGGTTTGTACTGTTTACGCAGCACAGATGTGCGGAATGTGGACAGACTGGCTATTTTACACTGTGTCTCAATAAAAAGCATGTGACTACATTTTTTGCAATAACTTGAACAATGAATGTCCGATTATAATAATTTTTGGCACACTTATTAATGAGACTATATGTCATCGAATGGTGGTTTCATTTCCCACCTCATCTATTTAGTGCAACTGTCTTACCTTGGGAAAATGGC
>Ga0209671_1004097_pt1 | contig 14296 bp, 8 predicted proteins | sample WorMetHERISLAND2_2_FD_187401 | JGI IMG/M metagenome (GOLD analysis project Ga0209671, IMG submission 187401) | Marine gutless worms symbiont microbial communities from Max Planck institute for Marine Microbiology, Germany - Olavius geniculatus... | ecosystem: Host-associated > Annelida >... | reverse complement strand
CTGTTTATCATTCGTCACATAATTCTCTGAAATATGCTAACCTTAACCCTGACACTAATTCTAACAGTAAAACCTAAAGTCCTAAAACAATAAACACTTACGGTACCCCAGTATTAACCTTAATTTTACTCCGGATTAGGACAGCGGCCTCGTTCCGATAGCTAGGCCATGCACGTTTCCAACATTTATTAACAGTAATAGTACAACATCAAGCAGTAGTAAAAGCAGTAGCAGTACTACAGAAAATATTACAAAAATTATAAGGCCTAAAATAAAAAAATTCTGTGCTTCTAGTTGTCGTCCGTCCCTAGAAAAAAATTTTATTGGACCTTCAAAAATATCAGTGCCCTGTTTAGTATGCTTTTAAAGTTTTGCTGAAAATACTGTTTGCATCAAGTCTAAAGTGTTGCAGTAACTTAAGTTCTCGTGAGTACTATTTAGTGTGTCAGTTTGTTTTTATGAGTAGTTGGGTAATATTATGTGGCATTTCATGACATAAAAATAAATAATAAAAAAATTTTCCAACCCCCTTCCCCCTTCCCTAGTTTTTTGTTGGCTGCAACCGAAAACGCAGGTTTTTCTTTCATCATCATCATCATTTCTGGCAAGCACCACAAAGAGTGCATAGCGCCGAACGTAGACATCAATCTTCATAGTGGACGGTTCTGCGCCAGGTCAACTGCGTCATCCATATTGAAATCGCTGGATTTCAGATCCTGCTGAATGGTTTTCATCCATGTAATACGAGGACGTCCCAGTGGTCTCCTCCAGTTTCCTGTGGGGGAAGCTGTTAAGATCTGTTTTGCATCTGTTTCATCAGGCATTCATGCAAGTAAAAAATCTGACAACCACTAATGAATACAAAATGACTCCAATGTACAATCCAGCTCTGTAGACAAGTAACAAAAAATATTTTCCACTCTAACCAACTGAAAACCACAGACAGCAAGTCAGGTAGTCATGTGACTGATGAGGTCATGTGACGTCAGCAGGAAAATTTTAAATAGTAATCTTAGCAACCAGTTGTCTGATTCACTATACGTTTAGCAACAGGGTACAGTTTCCAGGGTTAGTGCATCCAATAGCACTATTTTAAATCAGAAAAAATTGAAGACTGCACTAGTCACCATGCAAAGTTTTGAGTGGTCATATCACTCATATCTCAGTAATCAGTTATCCAATTCAGTCTGCATTTAGTTTTTGGGTACGTCTGTCAGGGTCAGCAGATTCAACGATAAGTGTGTGGTATGTAAAATTAAATCAAACATGTATTGCACCCTGGTACCTCGTGGGAAAATTGTAAATGGCGATATCTCAGCAATGGATTCAGATCCACTTCATGTTCGGTTCAAGGGTCGGTTTTTCTTTCAGCAAATGAAAAACAGTGCAGCACTACATTTCATTGGCTCCCTAACACAAATTCATAATTTATAACCTAACATAATTCAACGTACCTTCCAGTCATGACATCCTGTCTGAGCTGAAGGAATAACTGGTACCTGAACATATCACATCATGCAGTCAGCATTAGAGGTGAAAAACTGTATCACATACACTTAGCAATAATAGCCAATGGGCTATTTCAACAGTGGACAACGCGTGAGTTCATGTTTCATCGAGAAGTAGGATTATCTTTTTCTAATCGACATCCGCTTAATCTGACATCGACTAAGAACCGAATCCGATTAACTTACTTCTTATCCATACATGAACTGAAAACCGATTAGAAAGTTTCTAATCGCTAGGGATTAAGAAATTACGCCTATTCTTTTGCATTGGAGCTCTCTGGTGTTAATTGGTCATGCTCGGATTAACTTTGGTGTTAGCTGCCATTTCCAATTATCTTTCTTCTTATCCGGTAGATAATCGGAAATGTTGGTTCTTAGAAGAAAGATAACACCGAATTCTAACTTCAGTTCATGTTTCCAATTATCTTGGTATTTATTCTAAGAGTAAGTGTCGACCAAAGCGATAATCCTACTTCTCGACGAAACATGAACTCATGCATTATCAATGTGATGTAAAAACATAAAGGCATAAAGTTATATAAATCCCACAGGGTGGCATAAATCCCACAGGGTGGCATAAATCTCCGTTTCCTTAGCCCCCAGCCATGGCACACAGGCACAAAATTGAAGTTAATTGCAACTACCGTAAAACTTTGAACAGAAGCCCACAGCTTCCGTAGGTGGAAGTTGCCTTGAATCCAGCCTGTATCCAAAACTCAGCGTATATGCAATACCAAGCTTCAACAATACAAATTTTTTTGGTATCTGTGCTGAATCAAAGCAAAGAAATATATCAGGCTCTTGAGTCAATCAACTTCTGTCAGGTGGATTACTAAAAACAGCATTAACAAATTCTGACAAAATTTTGTGGGCAAGTGAGACATTATAACCCAATGCGACAGAGATTACATTCTGGTGAAACTCCAGATTTCTCAGGATCTACAATTCTTTACGATCGAGAAAAAGGCAGCTAAGCAGACAAGCAGCAAACCCGTAATATAAGATTTTAACAAGAAATATTATTAGATTGTGACCAATCTAATGTACTCCTCATGTGCATCGTTTTCTTTTGTACTCTTTTAAAAGCTTTTTTGTTCCTTTTGGCTTGTATTAACAACCCGGCATCTAATTGTGACCCAATAAATATTATACTAATAATGACTGGCGTCGAGGTCATTATTGGAAATTGCCTCCACAAAATTCACAAAGTATTGCCCAATTTTAGGAAATGAAATGAAAAACATTTCCAATAATGTTCGATGACGCTAGTTGCCATCTTGTTATACCCCAAGTGAACGCATGCCTCTATCTGGCACCGTTACAGAGATATGGTGCTTCAAAGATAATGGGGTCACAACCTTGACCTTTTGGAATCATGTGACGTCATCAGTCACATGACAATTCGACTCCCGGAGGTCGACTTCCTATAAGTGGTCTACAGTGACCATGCGTCTATCTGGCACCATTACAGAGATATGGCCGTTTGAAGTTCTTCCCGGAAGACTCTTCCAGGAACAGAGGTCGGTCGTCGGTCGGTCGGTCCTCAATATTACACTGATTTCAAATAATCCTCTTCGCTACATTAGAAAGGTAGCATGTGAGGAGTAAAAAAGTTAGCTTCTAGATTACAGCAAGGTAGGGTGCATGCAAAACTGCAAATATCTCACCTGGTCTGTTCTTCCTGGAGCTGAGCGGGATCAGCGGGGTAGAACTTCACCTCAAATGACAGCATCCACACGTTACCTGCCCACAGACAACACACGTCAATAACTGGTTTAGCTGCAAGTGAAGGCATCACATCATTTCAATTTATACAGAAGGATACTGCACTTGAACAGATTGACAGCCAGCTCACCGCTTTCATACAAAAGGCCAAATGCCGAATATAGCTTCTCACGGGAAATAAATCTCAAAGCTATGTGACATCACAGTTGCACAGTGTTACCTACCACCCAACGCAGGTGAACATGCCCCAACTTAAAGGTCCACGGCCACAGTCAAACTCACTCACGCAATTTATAAAGATTTATATTAAACATCTAACCTCATGTATATAACAGGTTGATTTAAACTTCATAAATATACAACATTAATGTGCAGTTTCAAACCAAATGTGGCATTACATTACGTTAGGCGAAAAATTCTAATTTACCAGTTCCCCCGGTGACATCATGAGCCTAGCCCAGAGACATCATGAATATTAATGGCCTAGCCGGTAACGTCATCAGTCTAGGCTAGGCCATTAATACTCATGATGTCTACTAGCTAGGGTGATGACGTCACCGAGGGCACCTACACACCAATATAGCGTCGAGTTTTCTACGTAATTTTCATCTGATCGTCGATTTCAAAAGTAAACTTCTCCATGTCGACAAAACGCTGGGTGCTGATATTCCGTGTCAAAATTATCATAACCTTATGCAATTTTAAGAAAATGGATAAAATATATACGTTAATATTGGTGTCCATGGACCTTTAACTCCAGCCAAACAGACCAGTCCAGCTGCTCGAGTGGATGAAAATCTGAGCTGACCTGGAAAATATATTAGTTCCATCCGCAACAGTGAGTCTAGAGTCCTGATTCTAGACAAAGTCAGAGAAGTCAAGCTGATGTAATGATGTCAAAACTGACCAGACAAAGACTGGAAGTTTGCGGCAAACTAAAGAAGCTAAGAATCAGTGAAGCCAAAAACCAACGCGACAAATAATTCAGCTGGGTGCATACAGAACACTGAAAGTAATTTTCCGTGACTTTCAGGAACCCCTTTTGTGCTTTTTCCAGGACTTTCCGGTGCTATTTACGACCAGAACTGCTCAATCAAGCTGATAATTTTAACATCAAACAGATCGGAATTTCACATACATTTACTAAATCAATCACCTGGTGTATGAATGTATGCGAAACTAACATTTCAACTGATAACTGTGAATACACAAAATGCATTGTTACTCTTGCAGTATCTCTGACAATATAAAACAATGATAACGTACATAAGGGCCAAAAGCATCTATACAGGTACTGAATATGGCAACCATTTGGCTTATTTTCTATAACTTTCCATGACTATCCAGCACCTAAGACTGATTCATAGGGCCCACATTTTTTTCTGCAAGCTGCGAAATTTTCCCGTTGCCGCGGAATTTTGATATTTCCACAGAATTTTGCAGAAGTTGAAAATTCACTGGCGATTAATACGATTTTTGACTTAATGACATATTTTTATCATGGAAAAAAATAAAACTGAACTAACTGCCAAAAGCTGTTGGACGTGTGAGTCCTACTGATAGCTTTCGCAATATGGCACAATGGTAAATAAATGCAATGCAACTTGACAAATTGCACTTTTAAAATGAAAAAGATAGGTGATTTTTTGTACTTTGCTAGCATAACTCAGCAAAACGTCATTTCACCAGCCAACCCTTCAGAAACTAAAGTTTTTGAGCAGGATAGAGCTCAGTTCACTGACAAATAGAAGGCCGCGGCGAGCCACGGAATTTGGACGATTTTGCCGCGGTGAGCTGCAGAATTTTGCAAACTAGCCCGCGGAGTTTTGCAAAATTTTCCGAGGAAAACTGTAGGCCCTACTGATTCGGTGACTTTCCAGGCATGGAAAATTTGAACTTTAAAATCCACGAGCGTCCAGGGGGATCCACGTGCACCTGGCACATAGATGCGAGCAACTTAAGCTTACCCGGAAGCTGACGGCTGATCCTCTTGTCATTACACAACCAAAACTGCGCACGCAAAACAACACTCACACTGTAGACATACCGGCTAGACAACACAAGCAACAGAGAGAACAACAACAGGGCTCAGAAAAATACATGCCATCCTGGTTGACTTTGGAAAGTTTGGAAAAAGGATCAGCATCAGGGAAACTTAGGTTACCATTTTAATGCATTAGTTAACCCAGAAGAAGCACTGTAAATCTGAGCATTTCATGCTGATCTCATACCGCCGATGTCTGCTCAGATAAACTTGCAGTCAGCATCTACAAGACAATGGAGCAGAACCCTTTGTGACTGTTGTAATAGGACCTAGTATATGGAACTGCTGTTTGAAGGACACTTGAAGTTGACGTGCTTGTCATCAATTGCATCACAAGTAGGGGGAAAGTTCTACGTCTCCATGGGTGTTCGCTACATCTAAGGCGATGAACATACAACGAATATCGACGGAGTGCTCTGCATGTATCGAGCGTTGGTCCATCGCTCCCTGCGCATGTCTGGCGTCCTTTTGACATGTTCATTTATGCGTTGAGTTCCACGCACAATTTTGAAGATGTTCAGAATTGTGTGTGGAGCTCGATGCACCAAACGAATGGTCACGAATCAAACATGTTGTGCAGTGCACTCGACGAACGAGTAATGAATGACTATGAACAGCACACAAACCATTTTTCATGCATTCACCTGGTGTGACTGAGCCTTTAACAACAAAGGCAAAACTAACAGAAAGATAGACATAACTATGAATACCAGTCCCAAATTATCCCTATCATTGTTGTAACTACTACTGTTATAAGTATATTATTATACTAGCAACTTGGAGTAGAAAAATGCCAGAATTATGGTAAGGTTAGGCTGAAAGATAGGGTTAGGATTAAAGTTAAAGAAAAGTTAGGCTTAGAGATAAAAATAGTTTGGGATCAGTACTGGCATTCGGAGCAGTGCCGATAGATACTGCTAACCGAACCAAACACTAGAACAACAACAACAAATACAACTACAAGTATTACTATTACAAAAACTACAACTTAAAATACCACAACAAAAACTCACTCGCGTTTTCTTCTCATCTCTGAATGAACATGCGAAATATTCTTTCTCGTTGTTGGCGAGTGTCAGATGCTGACAAACTTTGTCAAAAACTTCCTGTCCCTTCGCCGATCTCTGTGCACCACAAACCACAAAAAAACCACAGCTGCCCTTTGCAGACCATGGAAATAAAAAAGTCAACGAAGTGGCTATCAAATGTAGACAACTTACTGCAGCCAGACAGAAGCTAAAAACAGACAGCATTAGTGACGAATATGTTGTCAGATTATTCAACAGAATACAATCAACTGCAGCGTTTCCTTTGATCTGTATTTGATCGTGATCAGATAATCAGATAGCTGGGTATATATGGGGATCACTTTCAATCAGGCTTAATCGCAATCATTTCCGCTGCTCGGCTCAGGTAGGTTTCAAACTCTCAGTCATCTACTGTAAAAACTAGGAGAGACCCGGCATTTGGCAACTACATTTGCACAGTGCTGCATGCCAAATGGTGGGGAAGATGGGTGCAGTTGCAATAACAGTCACCAGTTGTCGGTTTTAGAGGAATGGGAGACTAAGAAGTGCCTGAATGGGTGCTGTTGGAGGTATTAGCATTTAATGCAGAAACTGGTCTGACTAACTAGTCCGCTCGCTACACACGGACAGACAGACACACGCATGCATGCACGTCCGATAAATACAATATGTTTGCCGTTCACTTTATTCAGTTGTGGAAAATAAAAATACATGTATGATTTTTGTACATTTTAACTAATCTGCAGCCTTCACTTGCTATGCATGAGCGTCCAGACATTCTGACTGTTAAGGAAAACACGTTGCCTAGCAACGGTTGCTATGCTGTGATTAGTTCTCGTTGGCACTAGCAATAAAAATGATTAGTATAGGCTGAAGTATTATTGTGCCAAGTTTCGTGCTTGTATCACCATCTGAGCAATTCTGGCCATATTTTGCACCAGGCGCCTAAACTATAAGTGGTACTACTGACATTATAACAGCTGATCGTGATCAACGCTGTCATTAGTCATTGTCACAATCATCGATCACTCTAGTAGATGATCAAGGCAAGCCCTAATCAACTCTTACTCTTAAGAATCAAAAATGGATAGTTAGTTAACAAGGTGCCAGAAATGGGGCATCACACTGACTGGGAAAAAGTATTATAATGTGCAACAACATTTACAATCACTGACAATCTTGTCCCAAAATAATTTAAAATATAATTTAAAACATACGTACATTCACATCACAGGTGAACTCTGTTCCATCAAGCAGCAGCACGCGACACTTCACCATCTTGCAAGAATAGTGCACTAAAGTTCAAACTCACTAAAACAAAACAAATAAAAGTTGGATAAGCGTATAAGAATTGTAATTATAAAATCATAATAACTACGGTACTAAAAAACTAAACTAAGTTTGCCTCTGCTTCAGCTTCTGCTAAAGTACGCTGTCGAACACAATGCAACCTAGCCTTTGGTGTCAGCTGTGATCTATAGGATATGACGCTGTGTGCCATGGCTAGACGCAACACCCCAATTCATGGAACTTTCATACCCGGGAACTTTCGTTCCCAAAAATAAAATTAGCATGGAACTTTCGTTCCCTGACACTGATAATTACTGAACCCCTTATCCTTACGTAGTGTTTATAGTTCAGCGAAAAAAGCTCCAATTTTGTGTCACTCGCTAGACGAATATAGCTAGAGTTTCAACAGGATATAAAAACTAGAAAGCCCAGCTGTTGCCAGACAAGACGCACTACAGCTTATACAGTTCCTGTTGCAGTATGCACTTTCAAGGTCATCCAAGTTTGATGATTTTTACGCGCAAAAGCAGAATGCTTCGCGCGTCTTTGCCATCGTCTGGGCGTCTGTCTGTCCGTCTGTCACACTCGTGAGCTGTATCAAAACGGTGCAAGCTAGGATCACGAAATCTTCACTGTGGGCTGCCCCAAGGTACCTAGTTTATCATGACAAAATTTTGTGCCACTGGGTGCAGGGGTTCCCCTCGAACGAGGGCGTCGAAGAGGGGTACTCCCCTAAAAAGACATCATTTTGCCGTTATTGGCTCGAATAATGTGAAAACGGTTGCAGATAGGTACATACATGCTGCTTATCATAACAAGCACTGGTGACAGGCTTTTTGGATTCATGAACATTGATGACCATGAACGACCTTGAACCTCTCAGAGAGGTTTTTAGTGAATTTTTTGCAATTTTTAGATGCAGCGCACATTTCAACACTGAAATGCAACTAAATGGCTGGATATAGACCAAGACAACCTGCGTATGAAATTTTTAGCATTAAACGTAGATTTTAGCAGTTCAAGTCCCGACCCCCCTAGGTTCAAGGAGGCCGGCGCAGGCGGGCATCAAAGACAGCTATCCCCCTAAAAAGTGGTTATTTTACCGCAATTATCACGTGTAGCGTGAATATGGTTGCAGATAGGCACAGACATGCTGCTTATCATAACAAGCACTGGTGACAGGCTTTTTAAATTTATCAACATCGATGACCTGAAATGACCTTGAACCTTCCCAAAAGGGGTTTTTAGTGAATTTTTTGCAATATTTGGATGCTGCACACATTTCAATACTGAATTGCGACAAAATGGCTGGAGTTAGACCAAGACAACCTGTGTATGAAATTTTCAGCATTAAACGTAGATTTCAGCAGTCTAAGTCCCAATCCCTTAGGTTCATGGAGCCCGGCGCAGGCGGGCGTCAAAGACTTCAAAGATTTCGGGCTGCGCAAGTCTATAACATTCACAAGGTGGCGCCACGGTACTGGCGTTGGTGGCGTGGCATAGTTGGTAATGCGTTTTGACTGAAACGAAGTTACTCTACGCCGGGCCCGGTTAGTACTGCGATGGGTTACTACTGAACCGGAACTGCTATAGGCTTTCGCGTGTCTCGTGAGCTTTGCTCAAATTACTTGTTCCTCATCTGAAAGAGCGAGATATGGCTAGTTTTCCGTTGAAAAAATGCACATTTTCCTACCCCTGTCTATTCAACCCCAAATTTAAAAATGCTTCCCCAAAATTTTGTACGCAGAAAGCATTGACACAAAACTAATTATCCATGCAAAGTTATTAGGATCACCAATCGGTGAAAATAAGTCAGAATGTTAGTTTCACCAACCAGTGGTTCTAACCTTCTAGGCAAAAAACACCGATAGGTGATACTAGCTGTTTGAACTACAATCACCGAAACCGTGACATTTACACATACCCGACTCTATGTTGTCGATATCTATGTTGAGAAATTATGTTGTAGTAAACAAAAACAGTTATGACGGCAGATATTTCCAAAAAAAGTTTTTTAGCAGCAAAGTAGCCAAAAAAAAAATTCTCGACGAAGATTATGAAGAGAGAGATTTTGAACCTGATGAGCCAGAGTTAGAACGTGGACAGTTGTGTGAGCATAAGTCCAGGCAGAGTGGATCAGTAGCCAAAGCAGTAAAACCAAGGTAGGAAGAAAACATGTACAGATAGTGATAGAGAATTGGAGATGGAAAGACATGTGTCAAGTGTGGTATGACAGAACCTCCTACTAGTGTTGATGCGTCGAAAAATATTCCTTGGATTAAGTGCGATGTATGTTTTACCGAAGATTATTTCTGCCGTGAAAATTCACGGCAGATAGCGATAATCAACTAATTATTTTCCGTGAATTTACACGGAAGCATCTTTTCGCTTTTCGGCTATATGTCGTAAAAATTTATGTATTGAAACATTAGAGTTAACATTAGAGCTAAGGAAATAAATGTATAAGCACACAATAATTATTGATGCATTACAGCTATGCTGGTGCATCTGTTTGTCTGTCTGTTAGTTTAAACCAGGTGGGAATTTTAATGCTGTTTTGTTGCAAATTGTATGCTGCGAGCGCAAGTCTGGCAGTGAAAGAATTTTGCAAATCGGTCAATGTGGGGCAATATAGACAGACTCATTGCGTACAGTTATATAGGCCTTTTTTCAAAATATAAGATCACAGTCACACTTTGAGACATTAGCTAAAACTCATGGCCACTTACCAGTGATGTGGTCAGTTACATAGGCCTACACTATACAGGCTACAGCAGTTGCTAATTTGGTATTACTGCCTGCATAATCTGATAATACTGTACTAAATAGCAGCAGATAATAGTATTTATTTTCTGTAAATTTTCACAGCAGATAGCTGTTCGATGCTAGCTTCCGTGAAAATTCACGGCAGATAGCGAAAGTCGACTACTTATTTTCCGTGAATTTTCACGGCAGAGAACAACCTTGCCTGTTTTACTTCATTAAGCAGATCGGTGATTTTAACTTTCTACATAACTTCCACCGATTGGTGATTTTTGCCTGGAAAGTTAGTTTCACCGATCGGTGAAACTAACCTTCAGAGTTATTTTCACTGATCAGTGATCATAATCGGCCCCTTATCCGTGCAAAAAGTTTTCCTCTATGACCCAACGCTTATCCACAATGCATCCGTGACGGACAGACAGACGAACGGACGGACGAGAGACAGACGACAATGGTACCATCGACGCCTACAGCATAGCTGTAATATTTTTTTTTAAATGTGTCAAAAATTGTGCACAGTAAAGTTCCATGCTAATTTTGATGTTGAGAACGAAAGTTCCAGGGAACGAATAGAACTTTCGTTCCCTAGTTCTATTCGTTCCCGGGAACGAGTTCTCGGGTACGAAAGTTTCAATTACCCAACCCCCCTATCGATTTTGCGAAACGAACTTTGTTTACAACCGAATAATGGCATCTGGAAAAGTAAATGCTTCAACGATTTTATTAGACTAAATGCTACAGAAATGGTACCAAAATAATGCACTAATAAGCAGATATTCGAAATGCTAAATGTCTTAATTCTAAACGTACCAGAAAAAGTTTCGCAGCTATTGTTCAAAAGTTTGCAGCGATACCCCTCCCACGCTTCGAGATAAAGTAAACAAACCGAGTTTCGACACTGTGTCATAGTGACCCACCCAGTGCGCTAGCTATAAAGCCTAGTTTCCATCACACGCAACACACGCAAGACTCAACGCAACTAGGCAATGTCCTTGCGTGGTCGAAAATGTCGCAAGCGACGCGAGAAATGCACGCAAGCAAATATGCGACAATCACAACATATGCAGCTGAGACATAGTGCAATGACAGAAAAGGTGTCTACCGGTATTTTGCGTTATGCGTACAGCGTTTACCGCGGTTACCACGTTGGTAATCGGTGTTCGCCTACGTATATTTCTATAGCCTGAGACGCGTTAAACTAGTAGCCGCTACGAGTAGACGGCTAACTCCGTCTACCTCTGGCTAGCGTAGCTTATCTTTTAACGTGTCCGGCTACGGGCTCCCTGCAGTAAAGGTAAAAAGGTAAAGGTAAAGGTCGTCAATTTGTATAGCGCATCGTCGCGAACACGCCTCTAATGCGCTTTCGTCATTAACCAGATCCGCCTGCCGCACGGCCACCGTATGCAGCCTGGAGACACAGGCTGGCGCAGCGGCCGGCTAGGCAATCCCTGCAGTCAGCTGTACCAAGGTCCCCACCTTCCGTAACCCATGTAATGGGTTATTACTCATTTAACCGACCCCGGAGGGATGGCAGGCTGAGTTGGCCTTGTTGGTTGACTGATAGCAGACGCTTTACCCACAAAGTGGTCAAACGGCCATCCATCAGTCTAGCGCAGGATAGGGAAAGTTCGCCGGCCAGGACCGACGTTCTAACCACTAGGCCCTATGCTACGCCACCAACTGCACTACTAATACTGCCGCTGCTACACGTGTCTGAGCGTGTCTACGCTTGTCTCTGTGTGTTTGCAGAATGAACAGGTGTGCGAGACATGCTCTGGACATCGACACGCGGGACAAATCTCATACGCAGGTCGTGGACAGCTTGAGTGAGGGGCTGCGTAATTGCTCGTTCGGCATCGGCTATCACCCTGGCGTGGAGAACGTCGACAACACGTGGGTATCATATGCTAGACTATATCATCAGCGGCATCATCGATTAAACAAGAAACCCAGTTTTCGCTAGAAATGGTTGACCGTACGCGGGTGTTGAAAGGCCAGCAAATGTGAATGGCAGTGTTTTTTTTACTTATCTACGTAATTTTGCACCTAACGTACAGTGAGTGCCCATAAGTGAGTAACCAAGATGGCGCCACTGCGTAATTACCAGCAAGTAGCTGACAAGATTAAACGCATGTTTGGGAGAAAATACTAAAGAAAAAATTATCTGTAGATATCAGTAATTGGTCGAATAATTTTTGGCTGTAATGAACAATTGCAGTTTTTCAACAAGGAATCATATAAGGTGCGAATATAAACAAAAGGCAATGGTACCCAAATTCCGATGACTGCTCCAATTAAATTTTCTTGTATTTTGATGTTGGTCAGTTTAGTCTGAAGCCTCAATTTAATTGTCCGCCATAGATTTTCTGTTACATTTATGTCTTAACTCTGCACAGGCTGTGTCACACTAAGTATCCATTTTTCCATTTTTCAGTTTTTTGGTGAATTTTTAGTGGTATGCTGGAGCTAACCTTCATGCAATATAAAAGACCTATAAATTAGCATCTGGAAAATTTCTAGGCTTCTTCGCATCAATGTTACTATGGGCTGGAATCAGTATTCCTACATTATTGTAAGTTATGCATCCAAACAGCACAGTGGGTATTTGCGAAGGAAACCATTTTGCCCTTACATTCTGGTATCCACACTTTGTAGTTGATTTTCCGTAGTATTTCTGTTACAATATTTATTCAAAAAATCGAAATATATGCACGAATTTCTCCTACATATCTGACCATATCAACATGAATAAAATCTTTGTTCAGTAAGTTCAATCAGTTATTTTAACACAGGCATTTTTTGATTCATTCTTACCTTACCCGTTCACAATTATCTACCCTGTGTATATACAGTTACGCACACAATGACGTCATTTTGACGTCAGTGCACGCTCACGTAACGTAGCTGCTTAAGGCGATCTAAAAATAATCAATATGTTCCACAATTTAAAATTTTTGCTTAAATGTTTCTGCCAATGCTTTGGGTAGGCATATGCATTTTGGCAGTCACACTTCGTGGGCAATTTTCCACTATTCCAGCTATAATATTTCTTTGAAAACCTGAAATATAAGAGTGCTGCTTTTTTACGTATTTGTCAATATTGGTACGAGCAAAACCTTCGTTGATAAACTAGTGACAGTCATTTCAACACAACCCCTTTCTGTTTTTTGCTTATTTTAGCCGTTCACAAATGCCTATTCTACGTCGATCCTATATATTGCTCACATAATGACGTAATTTTGACGTCAATTCATGCTCAGGTAATGTAGCTACTTAATTAACTCCATAAATAGCCAAAATGATCAAATATCGAAAGTGTGTGCTCAAATGTTGCTGACAATGCTTTGGTAACGCACACGGATTTTTGCTGCTTGGTTACTCACTTTTGGCTACTCACTGTAGCTGAAGGACTTCTGCATGCATCAACCTACCGTTCAGCCACAATACCGCACGATTGGCATAGCAGAGTGCGTACTAATGACCCTTCAAGGTCAGCCGAGATCAATGATTTTTGTGTCGTGTGAAAGGGCTTATTCGACTTATTATTAGTGATTAATAGCAACCTTGGCCCTATCTCTCATTCTTTCTGAGATAGGCCTACGGCCAGTTTTCGGTTGAAAACACACATTTTTCCTACACCCTTCCAATGTAGGCTTCAATTTAACTCCAAATTTGAAAATGTTCCCTTAACACAGGGCTACTTACTCGTGTAAAAAGTTCCTTTTTTTCGTAAAACCTACCGTTTAGCCACAGTAAATCCGTTACAGACAGACAGACGGACAGACGACGGACAGTCAACTCGTACCAAAAGTCCAGACCTTTAAGCTTATAAGGCGCAGCAAAAGTTTTCCGACAGACGCTGCAAATTTCTGACATATACATGTAGGTGCTGTTGTTGTTATAGGTGCTGAAAGTTTTAATTTTGCCCCATTTCCCCC
>Ga0209671_1004095_pt1 | contig 14297 bp, 8 predicted proteins | sample WorMetHERISLAND2_2_FD_187401 | JGI IMG/M metagenome (GOLD analysis project Ga0209671, IMG submission 187401) | Marine gutless worms symbiont microbial communities from Max Planck institute for Marine Microbiology, Germany - Olavius geniculatus... | ecosystem: Host-associated > Annelida >... | reverse complement strand
TGATAATACAGTTACATCATCAATGCATTGATATTAATACAGTTGTAAACAGTACACTGCAAATAAATCAACAAAGACGTTAACAAAAAAACCTTTATTTTTCAACGGCGAATTTTGGCTTCTGCGTTGCTTTCTTTTCAGATATTTTGCTCCTGCTGTCGACACTGAACAACAATCACAAAGCAAATACAGTTAAAGCAATTGTAACAAAATAAAAACACTATTAATGGTCAAATAAGACAGACAATAACGAAACAACATACAAGGGTCGTTCGATTAATAAGTTACGAAACAGCGTCATTCTGTTAGTTTTCCAAATATTAAAAATCTAAAATATACGTTTTGCAGTGAATTTAATTCTGAGTAGCAGCTATGAGTTTTATGACGATGACGTCTCTGTGACGTCATTTATAAACAGTGGCAACGTCGTCCAATTCAAATTCGACGACGTTGCCACTGAAATCGTCCCGTAACGAACAGCGTTCTGTTATTGTATTTTTGTGGGCAGAAAAAAATTAATGCAAATCAGATTCAGTCTGACAGTGACGCATGCAGTATATGACACAAGTGCTTTACGACGCAAACAGTTCACGTTTGGTGTAAGAAAATGCTAGACGGGTAGAAATTTGTATCATATAGGCTACCAAGGTGCAATCAGTCGTTCTTTAGTAGAATGGACAGCAGCCAGCATCGTTCTTTGCATCAGGCAGTCAGAAGTTTGCTGACAGATATAAGACAAATGTTTGAGCGAACTCGGCCGATATGTTGAATAACGAAACATTAATCTTTAGCATTTAAAGTGATGGCGAAAAAATTTATACACGTGTTCAGAATAAAATTTCCTATAAAACGTATATTTCGGATTTTTTAGATTTAGAAAACTAACGAGATGACGCTGTTTTGTAACTTATTTATCGAACGACCTTCGTACAATAGGCTAAAACATATTGTTTCTGTGATGATTAAACGTTTTGAAGTCGACAACTATCTGCCATGCACAGTAACTTATGTCTACATCCTGAGTCAAAAAAAAACAGTACTTAATTTTGCCATATCTTCGCCAGAATGCCATATATTAACCGATTTTCGTAATTTTTTAACGTTTCCGCCACATCTATATAGCGTTGGCACACTACCTTGTAAAATAATTAGTTTTCAAAAACTGATTTGGTTCGTTGTGGATTTGCTGCATGCTGCACAACTAGTCGTGCTGCAAGTCGTATACAATTTGTTCAAGTTCACAGCAAAAAAACTGAAATAACGATCCAGTTGGCGTCTTACCCTGCCTGTCAACGTGCAGTCTGATGGTGGTAACGATGCGCAGTGTGGGCGTCTCAGCAACGCAAGTGTAGACGCCTGCATCGGCCGGTCTAACACAGTCGATGAACAGTCGCGACTTGGTTGTGCCAAGTCTCACCACTTTGTCGTACTTGGACATCTCGGGGCTGTCTCCTGTCGACTCGTAGCTAGCAATGTCATCGCGCACGTCTCGACGTCCTCCCTGCCAATCGAACAATCAATCAATCAGATTTTATATCAAAATTTAATGCTGGATCGTGCTGCACTTTGACGGAAAGGCAGTAATTAAAAGCGCGTACCGGTACAGACCGACGTAACTTAACTGAAATGACACAACGTCTCAGTTCGGTTCAGTTACGACGCTCTGTACGCGCCTATAACGGCACATCGACACATTTAAGGCTGCCATTACAATCACGGAAATCATGGGGTTTATGCGTCATCCATTGCTCGTGATGCAGCCAGCAGACATTCCACAGCAGGCCCCTATAATCCCTTTCCCCGTAGCCTGCAACTAAGCTACTACACTGTACTCATTTTCCACCCCGCTGAAAGTAATCGGTCAAAGTAAAAAAAGAAGAAAAAACATCAATTGGTAAAAATCAGTTCGCGACGTAAAAATGACACGCTAGCACGTCTCACGGGCAATAACAATCGGCAATAATTATATTTTGTGATGTAAAACTATGTTCGTTATTGTTAACGATTAAGCAGTGTATACAAAAGGCGTTCAGTGCAGTGGCGAATTCAGGGCGGGAAAGGGGGCGGGTTACTGATAGATGAATTTTATAAAACAACTAAAATTTTTGCATAGAAATGCAGTAGGCTATTTCTGCTACAGCCTCCTCCCCAAACGACACCTCTACCCCCTATTCTAAAATTCTGGATCCGCCACTGGTTCAGAGCGATGAGTTACCTGTATAACACGTCGTCCACGGTGAAGCCAGTGTATGGTCGGAATGGGCGTTCCAATCGCTTGACAGTCGAGCACGACATCAGACCCGCGTGCCGCAGTCACCACCTCACCGTCACGTGGCGTCTGGTCGAAGAACAGATCACGTGACAGCTCGTGGTCACGTGCCAGCTCGTTGTGCTGCTGCGGAGACTGGGAAGCTGGCGTCGGCTGGACGACTGCAACGGACGACAGACAGTAGACCAGCAGAGTCAGCAGACTGCAGCGAGACAACCTGCGACCCCCCGCGCGTCGCGCCATCTGTCTTGTAATGTACACTTCTCGGACGAGCCGACGACAACAAAAATCTCTACGGCAGTTAGTCTACAGATCGGAACGCTGAAACGCTAAGTCGATGTTGCTGCTACTATTGATTGAATGTTTTCGATGCGCTGTCTCTTCACTGAACGGGCAAAGTCAGCAGTTTTTTCGCGCGAAAACGATCTGTCAGCTGTCACCGGTGGTTCGACACTGCTCGGTGATCTGGCACTATTGAACTCAGTCGTCGCTGTGCATGGATTGCGGTCGGCAGCGTCACTGCTTATAAAGCACGCGTGGCGCAGCCGTGTAGCCCGACTGCCGTGCCACGCCTACGTACACGCGCGCATGCTGCAGCCACGTAGTCGCAGCACGGCATGGCGCCGGTCAAGGAAACGACGATCCGACCCCGCCGCTGACGATGATGATGATCTTATCAGGTATTAAATGTGGGGCACGGGTACCGAGTCGCTTTTGACAGCCGGATGTAACGGTTCGCTTCGCTGAGCACTAACCGGTCGCCGTCGCTCTCCACGACTGTGACTGTGACTGCATTCTTTTCAACGCAAATGTATAACCAGCAGGAGCAGCGCGACTTTTCGACGACCTCAACCGGCAAGGTCAGGACGATCCGTCCGTCCGTGCCCTTGGCCCACTTAGAACAGAGTCGCGCGAAAAGTTTTGCTTAGACGGATCGACCGACCCGAAGACGCAAGGGCGATAGTAGAATGGCACGTTATCCGAACGGCGGTTAGAACAAAAGCGACGAAATATTCTTATAGAAAGTGAGCTCCGCTTCATTGGATCTTGCGAAAATGCAAGCCGTTCGCGTGCAGAGTGCAGACTGTATAACTCATCACGTTTGCCCGAGAGAACCGTGCACATTGACGAAAATGCTTCGTCATGATGACGCGCGGTTATAAAATCTCCACGTACAATTACCTCATCCGCCGTGCACTCAGTGTACTTCCTGCATCCAGACTGAGAGTGCTTCAAGGTCATTCAGGCTATTTATATACAAAAGTGGCAAGATCGTTCACAACTTCACGGCACTGGAGAGACTTTGTATAATTCACAGACAAAAAGTGACAGCCGCAAATTGGCCAGTGATCTGCATTTCTGATAAAATTTCTCACAGCAGTAGGCCCTCTATAGCAGCAAATTACTCGACACGTTTCCTTGCTTTAATATAACGTGGGCTGATCGATCTCATCCAGAAAAAAACATGTTTTTGCCGGAATTGTTTTGCACAAAAGCCGAGAGCAATTCTGGAATCCTGCACACTTGAGGAAACGCCACAAGTCACAGTAACGAATATTCATTCAGCTCGTGTGCGCGTGGGCGGTGGCCGACTGTGACATGACTGACTGAGCTGGAATGCATGCACGGTGACACATAAAATCGACCTCAGCCGAAGCTCAGCGGGAACTTTCCACGAACTGTAGCCACACGACCGGACAAGACAACTGTCGGCCTCTCGCTTAGCGTCTTTTGCTGCTACGAATTGCGCACACTCAACGAATCATCATTAAGGACGCTGTCACACGTTCAACGGAACAAAATATATCCGGAGACTCCGTCTAATTTTGTTTCATAGCAGCAGTTCGCCGATGTGCAATAAAATTACGATAAAACAAAATAAAACAAACGACTGTTTTATTGCAGGTGTGCAATGCAACTGCCATACAAATTTTACGCAAGTTCACACGAACCTACAAAGAACTTGCGCTTTATTGCACGTGTTCGCATATATTTCACTAGAACAAAATAAGCTCTTTTACATTGCTTTATTCTATCTTATAGCTTATGTGAAGGCACGCGGGATTTACTTCTGTCATTCTTGTTGACAACGATTTACTCAAATGCGCTGTACAAGTTGCTCTAACGCCGACGTTTCCTGGACTCGTACTAATAGAAACCAAAAGCAGATAACAGTTCTGTCTAGTTGTAACTGGTAAGTGCAAGAAAATGAAATGAAATCAAATGAACAACGATGTGCGCTCGAAAGCTACCAGGTTAATCTGTAGCACGCAAACTTACAGAATCAAAACCGTTTTGAACGGAAGTGAAATGACAGAAATGGAAGGAGTGCTGCTGGTATGTGAAAAATCATAAAAGTGCAATATTCCCAACACATCAGCGCGACAGCGTCTCACAACAGTTGAATAGTAATTGTGCAGGCGCGTCGAACCTCAATGGTCGAGTTCGCTGCACATGTGTGCGTACGTGTGGTCATTGGGAAGGTGAACTTGTGGCGCCAGTTCGATGCGGTTTTTGCTGACGAAGCTAATGATCTGCGTCAGACGGACTGCGGATCGGGAGTGGCTGGCATTGGTGATCCATTGAGGCTAATGGCGGGCTCGCTCAAGGTCGGTCAATGATGATGAGTCAAGACTGACGTCAGCAGTGGACACCTGCCGCTGCGTGTCTGTGTGTGATCCTGCTGTCTGCATGGTGAATCAGAGTCACTGTCCGTTCTGCCTCACTGAACACGTGACCTTCATTATTAGCGCACGCATTCAAAGCTACTCTATGTCAAATGCTTCGCATTTCTGACTGAATAATAATACTAATTGCATAGACATCCATAAAAAGGCTCGTCACTCGTTGAGCTATAATGTGCTATAACGCTAAAATGAAAATTAGCATTAGAACTAGTAATACTGCTGTCTGTATTCATGTAGCCTATCTGTGCTTTTATTAGTTTTGTGTGTCTTTTTCCGTTAGTCTGAAATAAAGATAAAGATAGTCCCAAGTCCCAACTGAATTTAGCAGCGTGATTGCATGCGACTAATTACGCATGCCTGCGTGCTATGGCAGTATCTCGATCGTCATGTACAGGCCTGGACTCTGCTGCTGCGTTTTCGCGGAAATACTAAGTCATGCGCGACAAAATTGCGCGTTTCCGCCACAAATGTGGCAGTCGGCATTTCGTTGCGTTTCGAGTGACGGAGTCTGCTAAGGGACGGCTCGTAGATGAAGAAAGGTGCGATCGTCAGTGTGGCTAGCGGTAGGTATTGTCGTGTGTCCGACAAGAAAACCCGACGACAATTTGACAACAAACTCACGCTACGATAAAACAGGTTAAACCAGTAGGCTCTATATATCGCCACACAGTTTCACATAAGATAGATTTTTTTTATCGCGCTTCTATACTTTCCTTTCTTCACACTCTGCCGACACATTTAGTCAGTCGGACATTCAATGTAAGTGTATCCTGTTAAACGCGTTTTGTTTATTATTTCTGGCTTCGACGTCAGAAATCAGCAAGGGACGACAATGCCAACCCGGCGCCAGAGGGAAGGAGAAAAGCTATTGGAAATTGTTTTCAATTCTACTCAACACAGAGGAGGGTTTTTTCGCAGTAAAGTTTTGTCGTGGAGGTATTGTCGAACACGGCGACCTAAGCCGGTTTGAGACGGCGGGACAAAACTTGCGACGAGCTACGTGACTAGGTCACGAATGAACAAAGCTGAATGCCGCGCTCGCTGTCATTCACGGTCATCCATTGTACACGGTTTCCATGTTTCGGCGCGACAAGGTTACACCGACGGACACCGTGACACGCAGCACGCCTACGCCATTCGCTGAACATCTAAACATAGAACTGTAGGCCTATTGCGGGTATTCATTGACATTATTGCAAATTAGACCTTTTTGTAGACGTATATGTCACCAACAACAACAATTAAATTCACCGTCTAAAAAGCGACCAAGTGAAAAATAGAATCGAAATGCAGTGCATGGTAGGCTATTGGATTTATGATAGTAAGACGGACTTTGTGCCAACAGTGCAAGAATATTAGGCCTACAGGGGTTAATGTGCGAACAAATTTAATAAAAAGCAATTTCCGAACAGAGATTTTTTTCTCAAAACTTTTCTAAGTTCTTTTTCGCAATTTGCTTAGAAAAAAGAATAAAAACAATTGCAAAGTTGTATCATAAACGGGACTGCGAACTCGTATTCTGCATGCAGACACTATCAAGTCAATGACCGAGCGTGAGTTTGGGCAGTCAGTTCTGCAGTTGTTAATTCAACACAACATTGGGTTTTATCTTTAGCTATAATAGATGAAAAGTTAGGTTCTGTAATAAGTCATACTTATAAATAAACCTCAGTTTACAATTTTACTTTTGTTATATAGCAGTCCATCATCTCCTGATATTGCTGTTTGTTATTATTAACAGCATGAGTATTCACTACCTCAAATTACCTTGTTATCGGAAGTTTAATTTTTTAATGCCGTAGGCTGCTTTGTCTATCGGCACGGTCGCGTAAAGTTATAAAAAATTTTCCTGCAATTTCAGAAAAAGCATTTATTTAACTTCATTCAGAAACTTTATATATTTAGACATTTACAAGAAAATCAGATTAATGACAGCTGATGAGATAGATTGAATCGCCAACGCAAGGCACGTGGCAGTATAGGCCTACAGGCTGCAATAAAAGCACAATAAAAACAAGCCAAGAAACAAAAAAAAATAGATTTAACGTTCGTGCATTAGAATCAAGCACCACGAGGAAGTCATTACAGAAAATCTCAATAATAGAAATAAATGGCAACCGCAAACAGGATTAGCTAAGTCGGCGAAACTTAGCATGCACTTTATGCGAGTTTTTTTCTACTGTTATATTATGACTATCCTGTAAATCTTTTGGTCTACGTAGCTTTCACAAGAAAATTGTTTTTGAGTTTTATGTAAACAAATGTATGTGTATTTATAAATGTCTTAAATTAACAGCATGCAAAAATGTGTATAGCTCAATTTGTATTGGTAACAATTTGGTTTGGTAGTATATGCTACTGATAACGGTTTCATTGTTGCTAGAATGATGCTTACACATTAACGTGTTTGTCACCAAACAGTGCAGTCCTAATCTGATAGGAGTGATAGGTCTACTGGTCAAATGGCGGTGATGCTGTGCGGCTGGAAAAACGAATAGCCTTGGTAGAAAATATCGGCAGCAGATCACTACCATGCAGCGTGGCTAATTACTGTTTTCAGACCGCGAGATCAGGTTTAATTGTTTTACAGCACTGCTATATGCGCAAACGGTTATTTATTTGCATAAATTAAAAACCGGAAAACTTATTCATGGGAGATAGTTATAATATGTTAGTATGGAGTACTGAGCTAAGTAGAACAGACGGATAGTAAAATTTACTTACAAAGCATTTGTACAAGGCCTTTCGCAAATAAAAAAACGCTCGAGTTGTTTTATACGCAGTGTAGTGTTGCAAATTCACGCCGGATCATTCAATTGACTGTCCAATTTCTGCATGCCGAATTGGCTCAATGACCGTTTCGGATGCAAACTTGCAATCGTTTATTTTGTAAACAAATTGCAAAAAAAACTTAATATCTTTAAAAAAACATTACTCGGATTTTTTGTCAATTTTTCTCGCACGATCATTAACTTGATACAAGTAGTGAAAATCAAAAACGATTTCGAACGCACGTTGACCAAGAATGGAGAAGGGCTGCTGCTGCAGACGCAGACCTTACATATTCACGATATTCTTGCTCCTCTGCCAGCCTTTTACTAACTTTCACAAATCCAATGTTTAGTTAATATTTTGTTAATAAAACATGATCAGTTTAATCATTTTTCTGACTTGAGCGTTTTTTAAACCGTGCATTTAATTGTTGCTGATAAGACATATTACGTCTACAAATGAGTCCCAATTTGCAGAACAGGTCCAGATTCCAGGAATAGCTACAGATCGTATTTACACGTATTGAGATTGTGGGGCCCGGTAACACCACACCGGTGAAGAAGATTCAGCTAGATGGATGGGTTTACCGCTCTGAGTCACGCCGTGACAAGACATTCACTAGAAAGAAAGAAAAAAAACTTGTCGCCGATAGTCGGAACTTGCAATAGCATCAGGCATGATTCAGATGGCGTTCTGAGAACGAAGCCGAAAGAAACTGCACTGGCGTGACCTACTGCAGCCACGAGTGACCAGCGCCTATACCTGCAATCATGCGACTGTCTTGCATCATCATCATTCATTACACACCTGGCCAGCAATTTGTCTCACGTGATTCAGTCAACCGTCGCGACAACAGTCAGATCATTTATGTCAACTGCGGGCGCACGCACGACTGTTTGCCGTCTTGTCGCCGTATTAAGCAAACCGAACAATTAAGTGAAAGTTTGCTTAGTCGCTATATTGCGTGATTTGAAGTATTCGTTCAATTTGTTTTGACGCGCTACAGCTATGCTGTACGTCCGTCCGTCTGTCCGTAATGTATGTACCTTGGCTAACGGGTAGGTTTTAGGCGAAAACTTTTTACACCAGTAATTAGCCCTTTGGCGAGGCTGCCTGCATACAAATTTTATTGGATGCAGTTCATAGGGAACATTTTCAAACTTGGGTTTGAATGGAGGGGTATAGGAAAAATGTGCGTTTTTAACGGAAGACTGGTCGTATCTCGGAAACGGTAAGAGATAGAGCATAGGTTGCTATTAATCACTAATAGAAAATTGCATATTGTTTTTCAAATGACATGAAAATCGTCGACCTTGGATGACCTTAAAGGTCAGTGCTGCAACAGGAACAGTATAGGCTGCGGCGCTTCTTCCCTAGCGACAGCTGGGCTTTTTGTCTAATGGATAGAGTGGGCAGGATTTGGTTTCTATTTGGCATAAAATTATGATCAGTAACGGCTAAAATGTGTGCAGAGAAAAATACGTATAACAGAATGTGCAACACTTAAAGAGCGGCCATAATAACGCGTATGTCTATAACGTACGAGTGTTTGTGTTACGGTTTCTCACGCGTCGATCTCTCAGGCGCAATGGGGCGGCTTAAGCGTCGATTGCAAGACTTCCTAACCATTGTTAAACCAAATTTACTGTCGGCTCCTGCATTGCTCGGCAGTTAGACGGACGGCCGCATACATGTCGGCACTTGGCGCCGACATTATGTTTTATGTTGACGCAGGTGCCGCTCAGGCGCGTCGAGCGACTCAAGCGCCGACTGCAACTTAGACTTAACCATCGTGCCTATTTACTGTCGGCGCTTAAACCGTTGGGAAACTAGACGGATGGCTGCATACATGTCGGCAATCGGCGCCGACATTATGCTTTATGTTCTCGCAGCTGCTGCTCAGGCGCGCGATCGGTCCAAGCGCCGACTACAACTTAGACTTAACCATTGTGCTCAGTTTACTGCTAACGTTTAAATCGCTTTGCAACTAAACTGACCGCCGCATGCATGTCGACATTAATCTTTGATGACTTAAAAAGTTAAAACGTGCTATTGTGGCCAAACGGTAAGACATAGGGCCAAGGTTACTATTGATCAGTAATAGGAAATCGCATACGTCTTTTCATATGAGATGAAAAACATCGACTTTGAATGACTTTTGAGGTCAATACTGCAACAGGCATATATTGTGTAGGCTATAGTGCGTTTTCTTTAGCGAAAGCTAAGTTTCTTGTATTATTTGTGCTTGACCGTGTTGGTATGTATGTGTGCGTACTTGTTTTGCCTTTTTTGTATCAACCATGTTTTGCTTAGAATAAAAAACAAACTTTGATTCATGTTTTTTTTGCTGCAATCTGCTGCCGCATTTGAGTAGATCATTAATTAATACGAGAGATTAGGCGTCTAAACTACAGTGTGAGTTGTGGCAATTTCGCTGTTTTTTTACTCACAGTTCGTCACTATGACTGTAAATGCTGTGCAAAATATTGTATTTGAATTTTTTTTATTATTTTATTGTATCATTGATGCCGGCTATCGTAACAAATGTCACCTAGCATGGTCTGCATCAAACAACGGCTCTAACCCACAAAAAAAAGAAATTTGAAGTCACAAATTGCACTAAAAGTTGCCGTGAAGTTAATAAACCTTGATCCTTGTTACTCAGCGGATCGAGACTAATAAGCTTACTTAAATACGATCGAGCATTTCAGTTCATTGGTAAATGATGAGTTGTTTATTTTGCATCACACGGTCCCAATATCAGAATATTAAAGGTTAAGTTTTCACATCTCTAAAATATTTTTAACTGTTAATATTTACAAATCCTTCCGTCACATGCAAAGTTGCCAGTCACTTTCTGCCATGCTGTACTACGGTGGTATATTATTGGAAGTAAACGGAATTGAACATTAGGCCAACCTGTATAATTAACACGCGGTTTGATATATTATTAGGCTAAGTCCAAACTGCAGCTGCTGCAACTGCTGCTGCTGATGTGACGTAATGCGTTCGTGATTCGTGTCACCGGCCAAGGTCAATTACACCCGAATGTACCCAGACGACACCCACGCATTCATTGATGCGTATTTTTGTATGTCACATCTAGCAGACACGGTAGCATACAGAGTGGGCCAAAACTTTGCATCCCCAAATACATCACGCTTATTCACTGGATAAAAAGATTGTTGATTGATTTATTAAAAATCCGTCAGAGTCCAAACGTGTCGCTACACTACCTTGTAAAATATAACCAGATTTAGAATAAATGAGCTACAAGGTCACTAGTATTTTAAAGCTGACAATTTTTATGGCGCATTACAGATGTGATAAGATCTTTATTTTTATGCAGTTATAATGTTTTCAAGTTTAACATTGATTTGGTAGTAATAGAATTATGAACATCGGTTATGGTTGACGAACTTATAAATGTACGACAGCTAACAGTCTTACTATTCTATAAACCGCCCGATATATTTTATGCGCAGTGTCAAATGTTTTGCACCTTGAGCGTTGAATGACTCTTAGCAAACATAAGAAAAGCTTAATTGAGTGAAGTGAGTTAAAGCCATTTAAATCAATTGTTGCTGGGAATGTCACGTGTAGGCGTCGACAGCCACTTCTTCACTGAGTAGGAATAAATGATGTAGGCCTATGCTCGGCTCGCTAAGGCCAACAGAAGCAAATGAACCGTCAGTAGTAACTCAGCAGTCTCAGCAGATTATGAGACTTCGCTGTCACTTGACAGACGACAACAAAATGTATAAATAATGTTTCTGTGATGTCAGAAATAGAAATGATCGATCGACCAAAAAGCTAAAAATAAACAGCGTCCATTTAGACTATCGGTTAAGTGCAACATAAAATATTAAGAGGCTTGATAAATAGTGCAGTCAGATCAGGTCAGGTTCAGATATTCACCGTCCGGCTACTTTTAGCCACATTTGTCGCTACCAACTCCTTCGGCTGTTCTCTGTCCACTACAATGTCAGTCACTGTCAGTGTCATAACGCGCATAGCGAGCGATTCAGAAAAGCAACATTCTTGCAATTAAAACGAATTTTTTGTCCACTTTAAGTAATAATTTTATTTAATTATTATATAACATACGTGTAAAATGCAGCATTAGTGATTAGTAAACGCACATAATTACAAATTAGGCACCCTTTTCTAAAGAATACTGTTTGTTGAGAGAAAAAAAAACAAAACAAGATCATGTTCAAACAAACATAGAGTTTGTCCAATGCATCTCGATAGCTTAGGCCTACAGTAAAGTCCGTATAAATTAAATTTATAAATTAAATTCACTATAGACCAGTTCCTCTAGTGGTGAAAATTTTAAAAAATGTACTTATAAATTGTACAGCAGCAATGTTATTGTCATATTTCGCTATTAGTATAAGTAAACAATTAACATCGTCGGTCGGGAGGCAACCAGGCTATAGCAATAAACGGTTTCCTAGATTGTCAATAGGTAGAAAACTAAAGATATTCGGGTTGCGACTTTGACTTTTTGGAGTCACGCAACTTCACCTACGCATATGTTTTGTGCGTTTAATCTATGGAAATACAAAAAAACCTTAAACATTTACGGACTATGACCTTGAGCTTGTGGGATCACATGACGTCATCGGTCATGTGAACGTAGGACATGCAAAATACGGTTTCCTATAGGTGGTCAATTATGACCATGTGTCTATCTTGCACGGTTTAAAGTCTAAAAAATTTCGGGGGTCACAATTTAGATATGTCTGGGGGTCGCGTGACGTCATCAGTCACGTGACCATTTGACTCGCCGTAGGCCATTTCCTATAGGTGGTCCGTTGTGACCGTGCGTCTATCTTGCACCGTTATGGAGATATGGAGCCTCAAACGTTGGACGCACGGACGTACGCACGGACGCTCAGGTGATTTTATGCTCTGTTCAATGCTATGCATTGTATTGGACAAACAACAGATACATTATTCTCTGAGTTTCTTGCTGACTCCAATTAAAAAGAACACATTAATTAAATCTAATTAATTAAGCAATTAGTTGCAAAATAGCAGTTTCACTAGCTGACAAATGTCGTGGGCATGTTTAGCTTGCGGGGTGCGTACCTCTGTCCTCATCAGAGCAACCACTGCGACGATGCTGTCGCTTTTCCAGTTTTTCCAGATCTTCCAATTCAACATCTTCAAAGTTAAATCCTTCGCGAGAATTCTGTGCAACGCATTACAGTCGAATGGAAGAATCATCACCGTAACAGTATTAAAAAACAGACATGCCAGTTGATCTTAAAATGATTTGTCAATGATAAAACATTCATCATAGTGAAAGGTGTCATGCACCTTCGATCATAAGAATAACAGAATAACGCTTTGTAATTGCTCACTGTCGGTATCAGTGACGTCTTTCTTTCAAAACTTCGTGCCGTATCTTTATTTTACATGTACGAATATTAGTCAACAAGAAATTTGAGCTAATCCTCATGAGACGATCGAGAGCCTACAGCAGTTCTTGTTTGCAAGTTGTCTTGGTCTATCTTCATATATTTTGTCGCAATTCACTCTTGAAGTGTGCGCTGCAGACAAAAGTCGCAAACAGATCACTAAAAATCTATATTTTGGGTGATAAAGGTCGTTTAAAGTCATTGATGTTAATACCACTAAAAGCTCGTTACCAGTGCTTGTTATAATAAGCAGCATGTTAATGCCTACCTACAACCATTTTTACGCTATAGACGAGTTAATAGCAGTAAAATGACGTCTTTTTAGGTGGTGCCCCTCTTTCACGCCAGCGGCATCAAATTTTGTCACGAAGTACTAGAGACTCTAGGCGGTATCACACGTTGAAACCCGAAGTCTCTATCTCACCTGGGTTCCAATCGGTACCGGATTGTGAGAGACAGGCAGATAAAGAGAATTATCATAGTCAATGTGCGTAAAAATTGGACGGTAAAGTAAATCTCGAGTTAAAAAAATAAAATTTACCAAACTAAAATCGGTTTCTACGCTTGCTCAGTAACAACTTCCTATGTGGCCACGAAGTAATTTTGACGTGGATTTTTTTGAGGGAGGGGAAAGTTCGAATAAGTTGACGGTACTTCAAACGTGTGATTGTTTCCCGCTTGGTCAATACTATAAGTGCTCAGTTTCTGTACGCAAAGCTGTCCCACAAGTCACGTAGACAAGGCGTGGTAAAAAGCCTTACACTTTACAATTATTAGACTATGCCGCGGACCTATTACGATTTCGCTGTGCAATCACGTGCCGACCGACATGTTGACTCTGGGAAAGGAATCCTCAAGAATGTCCAATTATTTGCCTACAGACAGAAATGGAGACTTAGGTCAACGACTGACTTTCGAGCTCCGACTCGTGTTGCTATTTTGGGACTTAAAATGTTTTTGCAATCATAACAAAACTGAGTTCAATTTTAAACGAAATATTTCCCGGACAAGCGTTTGTGGAAGAAATCGCCGCCCCGCTGGTGTAATTATCTTCCGGCCCCGGCGGCGATCTCCCACGGTCGTGGGGTTTTTCCTGAAGCCCGTAGGCTGTCTGTGAGCCATCGACGAGAGACATAAACT
>Ga0209671_1004093_pt1 | contig 14301 bp, 5 predicted proteins | sample WorMetHERISLAND2_2_FD_187401 | JGI IMG/M metagenome (GOLD analysis project Ga0209671, IMG submission 187401) | Marine gutless worms symbiont microbial communities from Max Planck institute for Marine Microbiology, Germany - Olavius geniculatus... | ecosystem: Host-associated > Annelida >... | reverse complement strand
TTGCAAACGTTCATATCAATTTTTGTTTTTAACGTTTTTTTTGTTTTCGAATTAGGATCGCGTGCGGGTGAGACGGACGGAATTATGGAAACGGACGCAAAAAAACGGCTAATAAACAAAGACCAAAGTAATCGCTAACTTCCAGAAACTACTGATACCAAAACGTCTCAGTAAATTACTGTTTATAGCTGACTTGTGCAAGTTAATCACGGCTGCACGTTCTTATTTCGTCCGTTTTGTAGCCCCCGACTGTCACGCAATTGTCGAGAGATTACTCCCCGACACGCGGTTGATCCTCTACAATATTGACAACGTCGGCGCGGGTCCGAAGAGCATCGTTGAATATTTAGATGTCGCTGCTATTTCTCCGATATTATGCGGCTGCGACATATACCGACTATTGCAACATAATATGTTACTGAATCGTAGTCTGTCTATCCGTATTTCCGTCTGTCATACTCGTCCACTTTGTTGAAGCAGTTAAACGAAAGGGGCTGATATTTTTTTAGATTTCTAAAACGCAACGCTGTATGACTAATTTGCAGTTGAATTGCACATTTTCAAGTTGTCTTGCATACTTTCTTCCCTACTTGCTTACCCACTTACAAAGATCTGGTAAGAGGTGGCATAGAAGTCTGCACCATGAAGTGTAATATTGTCGGAGATCCACGTCTCATTCTCTTTAGAGACAACTGGTCCGGCTATTGCGACAAACGAGCGTGGTCTGTCTCTCCCTCTGTCCGTCTGTCATACTCGTGCATCTGGTCAAAATAGTTGGACGGAATGAGATGTTATTTGGCAGGGACACTCGTGTGGCTCCCAAGTAACATTGCGTTCGATGTTACAACGTTCTTATACGTTATGAGTACTGTGAGTTTTAAATCTTTCCCTGAACTTTGTGTTTTTTTGCAAAATATTTTTTTCGACAATAAGAAAATTTTTCGAAAAGCTAAAATATAAGAGGGAGTCCCCTGCCCTTTCTACCATGACGCGGCTGTGGGACAAAACGGTGAAAGATGTGTATTAATTAACTGGATGGGAAACTGCAGAGCAATAATTGTCATATTTTAAACGAATAAAACATATATGTAGAAACGCAGCGTACAGTACTGCAGTCGTATTGCTGTGAATCTGAAATCCAAGCCCATTCTCTCTCTGTAGACAACTGACTGTAGCCGGCGGCATGGATATACGCTAGAGGTGGGCGATTCTGATTCTATTCGATTCGATTCGGTGGTGATTCGGGTCGCTCGTAATGAGCTGCTTTTTTGACGTCGCTTAATTCGCAACATGCGCAAGGATATTTTGCTAATAACAACTAAATGATATCGGTTCTGTAGAAGCTGCATAATGCGTTAATGGTGATCCTCGCGGTATAAGTAAGTATGTAAGTAATCGTTTTATTTTTATTGGATAAAACAAACATTAATGCAAAACAAACTAGAAATTTGCGGCAAAGCCCAACGTGAGTCTACTCGGCGCCGTGAGATTGGGGAAAATTTATGGGTTTGAAATTCCCCCGTAGCAAAGTCACGTGGACCACACTCAAATGCATTAGCATATGCAGAACGCGCACTGTCGACTTAAGGTGCGTTCTCACTAAGCGCGTTAACGCGCGTCACGGGCGTTAACGGGCGCAGGGAGAACGCACCTTTAGGGTAAGTCAACATTAGCCGATTATTATCTGGTGTTAGTGGACCAAAGTTCACTAGTCCAATTTTATCTTTCAGCGTGGGAAGAATCGTGCTCGGTAACGTCGTTTACCAATCGTCAATATCTCTGTCCGTTTCGGAGATATTCGCAGTCAAATTTGAAAGTTGTTGTTAAACGTACTACATTTTGAACATTTTTGCCGTCCAAAATTTTAAGGCGGCGGTGCGCCCCCAAAATTTATACCCGTGTTATCACCCCGACCTAGTGGCACGTCGCGTGAAAGTTTTATGAAGCTATTATAATACTCCCCTGGCTCCAGAGATTTTACGGCTAATGCGCTGAAATTTAAGCCAATTTTGGCCCCCTTTAGATATGCGTAAAGAAATTTAACAATGATTAACAAAGGAACACCAGAAAAACTTAGGGTAAATCTGATGTTCACGGGGACGCAAAAATTGACTGGAATAGTGCCGCTCAGTCTGAATAATTAATTTATCAATATCCGATAGCACACAATCATTTTGACAACGAAACTACTGGGTGGTCGAATCGAAATGAGTTTGAAGTCCACTCGTCTAGCCAAATCGTTTCAAGTTCATTAGCTAAGTGAGTCGATTCGAATATAATGGAATCGATTATTCCCAGCTCTAATAATTTTAGTAAATTTAATTTATAAAGCGCACAATGTCAGCGAGAAACTCACTGAATCTAATACACACAACGGGCCCGTACAGAGAATAGCCCGGTTTTTATTTATAGATTCTGGTGACAGCTTGCCGTAGCAAACAAAATAATGTATATAGTCACCGTCATCGTCATCAGCATCATCATAGTCATGCAATAGCCATCCGTAGTTTTTAGCCGACCATTACAGGCTGAACGGTAGTTCAAGCCATGTTAACGGCGACTTTTCTTTCCTATGGAAAAACCAGAAATTCGAATCCCACAGAATTAAAACCCCTGATCTGATTGAGATGAAATTTGGCACGGTTGATTACGTCGGCTAGATGACTCCTCGTGCAAAATTTCATGTAAATCTACACAAGGGGGCTTCTCGGCAAATAGGTGAAATATGCGCAAAAATTTTTCTAGCTGTACACATACCTTTTTTCAAAAACTCACCTACAGGTCAGACCCTTCGGCGGATTTTTTTTTGCGTGCGATAGCTTAAACGACGCAGCCTCACGCAAGAATTTGCTTTCGGGGGTTAACAAATTTGAAATTAATATTTAACGTATTTATTTAAAAAATTCGAAAAATTACAATGGAGCTATGGGAAAAATTAAACAATTCTTAAAACAATCATAACTTTGGCTGTGTATAAGATAAAATCGTAATTTTTGGTTCTAGTGCATGGTTTTCGGGAATGGCCAATCTAATGGTGTTATTTAATTTTACCCCGGACCGTCCCTAGTTGCCATGGCAACAAAATTTGGGACAAAATAGGCTATAACTCGGCTTGTGTAAGAGATATCTGCGAGATTTTTGCGTCTGTAGGGGGGTTTTCGGGAATGGGCCATTAAATGCTGCCAGTCGCATTTTCGTCCACCGACCCCGTCGCTATGGCAACGCAATTTGGGACAAAATTAGCTATAACTCGTCATGTGTACGAGATATTTCCGAGATTCTTGCATCTAACAAGAAGTTTGAGGGTGGAGCAAATAAATAATTTTAGTATGTCTAACATGGTTGACTTTCGTTGCCATGGCAACAAAATTTGTAGAATTTTTGTCAAAAATTGGCTAGAACTCGGTTAACTACGAGATGAGCTCAGATTTTAGTTTGACTCGACTTTATAGACGTTTGTGGTCGGCCATTTTACGCAACGGTCCAATAACTGCAATAATACGATTAATTAAATTAGCATTATTGAAGTGTTTTCCGGGCCTATATTAAGCAGGTGATGGGTGCAATATATAGTTTTGTTTTACTTATATGGCCATTTCGTGGATATAAAAGGAATTTTGTTCAGTATTGTCAGCAATGCAGGCCAGCAGTGACGTCATGCCTGACGCGTGTCGTCTGGTTTGTTCAGTCACGCCATTAGGTTGTACGTAACAGTTATAAGCGGCTTGGCTACTGTAAGAAATATCCGAAGCGCAATATCTTTGTAACTGATCACCAGTAGGAAAGCAGTATTTTAGTAATAAAACAGCAAATATTAATGTACAAAACATCAGTTTATACACTTGTTAGCGGCAACATTTAAGGACTTGCACATCGAAAACAGCAAAAATTACAAAAGATGATATTATTTAGCAGCACATTGGCACACAGTCAGTGTGATGCGTGCAATATCACCTTTTGTAATTTTTGCTGTTTTCGATGTGCAGGTCTTTAAATGTTGCCGTTAATAAGTGTATAAACTGATGTTTTGTGCATTAAAACTTAAGTAACGGGCTATTGGTATGGTTGTCGTCGTCTTTCTGTCCATCTGTGTTTAACATATGTATTGTGGTTAAACGTGAAAAATTTCAGCAATTTAGTGCAAGGGGACATTTTCAAATTCGGGGTTAAATGGACGGGGGTAGGAAAAATGTGCGTTTTTCAACAGAAAACTGGTCATATATCGGAAAACGGTGAGAGATACGACCAAGGTTACTGTTAACCACTAATAGGAAGTGACATACTTGTTACTTCTTTTCAAGTGAAATAGAAATCATCGACCTTGGATGACTTTGGAGGTCACTGACAACCACTACGGTCGGCTATCTCAGCGACAGCTGGGCTTCTTGTTACGTTATATAGTACGTACAGTCTGAAGGCGTGTGCTTAGAGACGAAAATAAACTGAACGGGATAGAGAAATAGAGGGCTCTTCACGTGTCTTTATTTATTTTAGGCGGCATCAAGGAAACCGTGAGCGGTTCTAGTTAGGCCTATTGCGACAAACGTTACCGTAGTGTGGTCCGCCGTCTGTCACAGTCTTCACTCTGCTAAGGCGTTGGATGGAATCAGTTGCCGTTCGGAAGGGACAACATGCTTTTTATAATATTTTTAATGTTTTAGCGGAAGGCATTTTTATTTCAATTTTCAAATGCAGTTACTTGTAAAATATAATACAGAACGCTTGCAGTGTATGAAAGACACCACAAAAAGCAAATGACTGTACTTATTTGTAAACAAAGTCTACAACTGAAAACAAAAGTCATGGAATCCGTCGAAGCTTGTCAGGATTATAATTTGGTCTCGCTCTACCTAGCGTCGTGATTGAGAAATAAAGTAAGAACATTTAGCCCGTTAAGAAAGCTGTTGTTATTTGTTAACGTTAATTATGATTTCGTTAAATCTTTTTTCCTGTTGGTTCTTCCGCTGTTATAGGCCTACAATACACACATTTACGACTGATTTGCGGAGTGAGTTCGTTCATGTTGACTGATGGAGAATTCTTTGCTATAACGTCTGGATGCAAATGGCTTGAATAGCTTCAGATTGTGTAATATATTGTACACTGTGTCTCAAAAAATTATCCCCGACATTTTCGACTGTAACTTGAAAACCAATTATCGGTTTTTGATAATTTTTGGTACAAATATTCGTGACACAACTAGCCATCAAATGACCATGTAGTTTCCAACATCACCGAACGTTTATTTCTGCACTACCTGAGGAGCGCACAACCAGCGAAATGCCACTTTTTCTGATGCGATGTGATTGCTTAATTAACATACCGCGTAAAAACACATTTTGTTCACATTTCTGACACTGTGGCTGACATTTTATTTAGTTGTCCATTTTTCAACTGCCTGCAGTAAAATTGCTTGAAGTGTTGGCCCACTATGCGAACACAGGCAAGGAGACGCTTTCTCCATTCATTGACAGCGGTATCGATAATGTTTTGCTCCAGACCAATCTAGGCTTCACCAGTCGCTTTTTGACTTTGCAAACATTCTAAACTTTATCTGGTAGACACGCTGCTGCAAGACCTGCTGTTGGGGCCGACAAATTAAAATAGATGAAATTTATTGACGTTTTTACTCATTTTGATACGTATTATGCTTGCTCTGCTTTCCCCAGGTAGTGCAAAACAGACGTTGGGCGAGATATAAACTAAAACATTTATTTAATAGTCAGTTGTGTCGGAAATATTTCTGCCAAATATTATTAAAATTTGCTAATTTTTATTTAAAGCACAATCGATAATGTTGGGGATGCTTTTTTTCAGTTTTTTTTTATTTTGACACATATTTCGCTTGATCTGCTTTCCCTAGGTAGTGCAGAAACATACATTGGGTAAGGTGGGAAACTGAACGGTTATTTGATGGCAAGTTGTGTTTGAAATATTTGTACCAAAAATTATTAAAATCTGGTAATTGCTTTTCAAGTTACAGTCAAAAATGTCTGGGATACTTTTTTGAGACACAGCGTATAGAGAAATTTGAAGAACTGTTCTGATTTGATGTTCACTTTGTGGCTTGGTACTGTAACGGTTTTGACGTTGGACTTACGACTGAGAGGTCGCTGGTTCAATTCCCGGTCGGGTCGCTATTAGGTGGTTAGTATTTGGACGGGGGTACTCAGAAACTGTACAACGAGGTCTTGGATGTAGTAGAAGTATTTGGACGGGTAACTGTCTACGGAGATGGGTATTCTATGAAAAGCTGTATCCAACCCCACTTTGTTATCTTATACGTCTTAATTAACACGCCTAATAAATGAGCCAAGATACGACTTCTCAAAGCAACGGTAATGGCAGCGTTTATCGTGTCCCAAAACGTCGCAGCCCCGCGACAAATAAAATCCCCGCAGGTGGACTATCAGGCAAGCGCGGGGCTTAATTGTTCGTCCGGAAATAATCACGTTGACAGGTGCCTGAAGGCAGCAGTATACCGCCGTCTGTTTGAGTCCGTTCCGTTGTAATTCGCACAAACAAATGTGCGTATATGACATGTGCGTAAAGACGTGCACGTAGCGAAAGACATGGACGGAACTGAACTGCTAGTTTAGTTGCAGCATCTCCCGAACTGTACAACAAGGTCTTAGATGAAGTACAAATAGGCTCAACCCCAAATCTCTTCTTCGCCTCGATGATCAGAGACCTCATGTAACACAATGTGTCGTTGGATCCCACAAGTTATACCCCGTTTACACGATCAAGCTGGCTCGACGAGGTGGCTGTAATGTTAGCTGGATGAGCTAGCTCGATGTTTGCTTGATGGTTGCTCGACGTTTGCTCGACGTTTGCTCGATGTGTGTTCGATGTTTGCTCGATCGTCTAAACGAGGTATTGGTGTACCTGCTAAAGAGCATGTAATAGCATGTAAATCCGTCGAACGGTTTCAGCAGGATGCACAAATGTGACAGACGACGGGCCACGCTATGAAGAAATGGATAGGCGAAATCGCTTGCGCTACAGCGATTCTACCTAAAATAAAATACTGTTTTATTCAGAAAAACTATGTAGGTGTCCAAAGACCCTTAGTTGTCACGCCAGCTATTAGGATCCGATGTCCAGCACGTCAACATCATGTTTAGTTCGTTTGAATAATCAAAGAAACTAGCCGCCTGTCTGTCTTTGACGCGCTCTGTCGCTCAAGAAGGCTAGATTATTGCTCATCAAGATATTCAAACATAGTCATCGCCGTTAGGAAATAATATGAACAAAAATGCTATAACAGTCATCAAGATATTCACGTGAAGCCGTCACCCACAGCGGGCTCCGCTAAACCAAAAACAGACCAGAAGCGATCACAGATCTCAAACATCCATCACGAAAACGGTGCGGCCATCTGGCGAATCTAAAGGACTTCGCTAAACCAATATGCTTGGCCGATGAGACGGGACCAAGCGCGTGAAAACCCGATCGATAATTGTGCTCGTTTGTTTCGGCCTTGAAACAGACGAAACTGCGAGATGCAGATACAGGATTTCATGGCTGTTGTTTACTGCAGTCGCTTCGCCCTTAGGTTCGCCATAACCTGGGTTTAATCTGTGCCGGTACTGTCCCATATACTGCGTATCGGAGGCGGAACGTCGTACCGGCAGTTCTTGTTGTCACAGTTACGGTGCGCTGTGGATTCGCAAAGTTCAAAATTTAAAAAAAAATGCCAAATTGCTACGCTCGGACGCGTTTCTCTAGTTCAAAACGCAGTGAAACTTGTTTTCGGTTGGAGCCCTGTCTCGCGCCAGCTGCAGCTGGGGGAGCTCCTTAGACTCCCCGCCCCCTAGTCAGATGGGGCAGTGCGACACTTCACGACACAAAAGCGCCCCTGAATCTGCAATGTGTTCAAATCGACTTGTATTTAAGTTTATTTCATTTTAGTTTGTTTTATTTTATTTCGTTTTATTTCACGTTAGTTTCGTCGCCTTGTGTGCTCTTAAACAGTGTTGCTGTGTGATGCACAAATTGTATTTGAGTTCTGTAAATTAAGTTATTGTGTTTTTTGTACGCTACGTAACCCATTGTCGGTAAAATCTTTCGGAGAGAGCAGAAAGGTGCAATTTTTGGACAAACAGTCCAAGTGTCGTTTGATTCATAATCGGTCATTGAACCGCTAATCTATTAGCAAAATTTCGGCCGGGCAGAGGACCAAATGTCTGTATGATCCGCAGACCGCTAATGTGCAGACGGCAGACCAGATATGATGACGTAGAATGACGTTGATTTTGACGCAATTTCACAGCTCGCCTGTCGCTGAAGCCAAGTCATCAGTGGCCTGTACTCGTTACGTTACTCGACTCGAGTACTCACTCGAGTATTGAATTAAATTACTTGGCTAGCACAGTACCAAAGCTGAGCTAAGTCATCAGTAGTGTGACTGAGTCGTCATCGGTGTCATCCTGATTCCCATGCTATCACGCGAAATTATCACGCGGCTGACTGTGACTGGCTGACTTAATGTTACTGTCGCTCCGATAGCTCACGATCCTATACGATTACTGGCCATCGCGACTGTACTCTTATGCGGTCGTTCTGCTAGGCCGCATTACGGGTTTTGTCTGACCGTCCGTCCGTCCGTTCGTCCGCCCTTTCTGTACGGATGCTTTTCTTGCGAACCAAAAGGCGCTAGAACCGAAACCACAATTTGTGTGATCGTTTCCCGAGGCAGGAGTTCAAAAAATCAGAAAGTCGGAGTTAAAGTTTCAGTTACGGCTAGTGTATCGCTGCTTAAGCTGGAGAGCTGCATAATGTGTCGGCACTTGACCGACATACTGCACTGGTAGGTAAGCAGAAGTGAGTAATTAAAACTTAAATTTATATAGTGCATATCGTTAAATAAAACCACTGATAAATAAACGCATCTCGCGGTCAGCTCGCTGTGACAGTACTGCACTATTTTACTTTGGTTTCTTCTCTGCGAGAAAAAAACGTATCCGTCTGTCAATCCATAATGTTTTATCATTTTTAGCGTTTTTTCTCAATATGATTTACTTGTATTCGGGTTTTTCCAGCTTTTCAGTCAAACTTCTCAGTTATCACATGATAATCGGCATTACTCTTCGTGTCGCCATGAACTTGCCTATTATTTTTTTCTAAGTATATTATTTCATTCTAATAACTCATCCGTCTCGCAAGCTGCTTTCCAAGAACTATCGATATCATGTTGACATACGCTGGCTTACTTCGAAGGTAATATTATACAACTTACGGTCTTCGATCACCGGAATCCCTAACATCAGCCGTTTAGACTACACTTTGCGTACAGATACACATGTACAGTTTAAATGGCTGCTAAAACATTTTTGTTTGGGTGCTAAAAAGCGGCGCAGTGTGAATTGTCACTAATTGTTAATACAAGTGTTCTTACCTATTCACAGTGGAAAAGACACCGAAAAGTGATCTTTTTGTCGCTAACCGTTTGCGACATGCTCGTTTCGTCAGTATGAAATGACTAAAGCGCGAATAGCTCGTTACGCGAAATGTTTTTATTACTATCGTTCAAGTAACTTCGTGCAAAGTTCTAGCCTAGCGTTTTATGTTTAAACCGCACTGCAACCTAGTATTCATGTTTAAAATCCCAGCCCTAATGGCTGCAACGCATAATACCAATGTTTCATTCACTCTTATTGACTTACTTATTGCCAGCTGTTATTGTCTGTCCAACGCAATGCATAGCATTGGACAGAGTATAAAATCACCTGCAAACAGCGCGCAATTATCTTTCACGGGGGCCGAGTTGTAGTCAGTTTTGTCCCGAAATTCGTTGCCATGGCAACAGGGGTCGACAGGCTAGAAATTTAAATGACGCCATCGGATAGTTCGGGCCCGAAATTAGGAGTGTAGGTGGAAACAACGCGCAATTATCTTTCACGGGGCCGAGTTATAGTCAATTTTGTCCCAAAATTCGTTGCCATGGCACAGGGGTCGTCAGGAAAAAATTCAAATGACACCATCGGATAGCCCGGGCCCAAAAATAGGGGGGTAGGTGCAAACAACGCGCAATTGTCTTTTACGGGGACTGAGTTATACAGCTTTGAAGTCCCCATAGGCCGTAATGCAAATTTTTAAAAATTTGAGGTAAAATAAGGGAAGGAGTTATCAGATTTTTATCCCAAACAAACTCGATCTTACTTTTCGTCCCCCAAATCACTGTGCAAAATTTCATTAAAATCGAATCAAAATTGCGGCCGTAAAAGTGTTTACAGACAGACTGACAAACTGACAGAATGACACGAGTGATTTTATAATCTGTCCCATGCTATGCTATAGCAATGGGACAGATAAAAATCGCGTTAACGTTTATCACAACTACGATGTCATATTCAGCGGCTCTTGCTAATCCGCATGCATGGATAATCTGAGTTTACGGGAACGTACATTTTACCCGTCTACGCATTATACGCATGATCAAAGACTAAAATAGAAGCTGTAGTCTATCTTCTGAATGCATTTAGATGATCGACTTTCACAGAGAAAATCCACGCATAATTTTTTTCTCCCACGTTTTCCTTTCAGCAAACTAGAGTAACGTTATACATCATTTTGCCCAAAACAGTTATACGGGAACAGATACAGCAAAAAGATGTCGGCTGTAAACGCGTCTGTCTATCAAGTTGACAAGCGTCTTAAACGTTGGCAGTAAATTCGGTGCAACAATGATTGATTATGCTTAATACCCCGTTTACACGATCAAGCAAACATCGAGCAGACATCTAGCAAACGTCGAGCAAACGTCCAGCAAACATAGAGCAAATGTGAAGCATGCATAAAGCATAGGAAACATCGAGCAGACATCCAGCAAACATTGAGCAAACATCGAGCTGGCTCGTCCAGCTAACATATAGCCAACTTGTCGAGCCAGCTCGTCGAGCAAGCGTGATCGCGTAAAGGGGGTATAGGGGCTTAATGGAGTGTTTACACGATCCAGCAAACGTCCAGCAAACTTCCAGCAAATGTATACAAAATACACGTGCTAATGCTGGACGTTTGCTGGATTGTGTAAACACCCTATAAAGCGCGTACTGAGCAACGTAAGTGAACTGAACAGAACTCGCCCATTGGTTATTAGAGTTTAGTTCAGTTCAGGGACATAAGTTACATCGCTCAGTACGCGCCTTAAGTTTGCGGTCGAAGTCACCACATTACCGCGCCTCAATCAGCCACACTATGCCCGTACCCCATAGCTTGTCGGCTACCCCTCATTTTCTGTTTCGCAGTGGGCAGGGGGCTGAGTTGGCCTGAAAGCGCGATAACCAGCCTTCAAACGTCATCTCGAAACCTACTTACTCAGTTTATAGCTCATCGCTACCCATCTAGCGACTGCCGGTGTAGGCTTACACCGGCGCCTCAGATACAGCTCGCTGATATTGCGCGCTTTATGAGTTCCTGTAAGATTACAGTCTATTTGTCTGCCGTATTGTTTTATTTTGTCGTATTAATCCGACAGCTTGGGCAGCGGTCGGTGTATAGGGAACGGTTCAGAGAAAGAAGCGTCTTGCCGTGTAAGCCGACGATGCCCCGTGGGCTCACCGGTTCTATGATCAAAGTTACGCCGACTCGCCGCAGGGATGTGCTCCAGCCGGAAAAGGAATAATCGATTCGAATCGGATTTGTTTTCAGCCAAATCGCGCACCTCTAGTATGTACATCATAACTCGCACATGTCAGCTAAACGACCCTCAAGCGAATAGGCTACGAAACGGCGACGACGACAGTCGTTTTTTACTCGCGAAAGCGACTGCTTTTAGCGCGTCTTAGCCATCGCAATTCTGTCCGTCCGTCTGTCCGTCTGTCTGTCACACGGGTGGATCAGTCAAAAGCGGTGCAAGCTAGGATCACCAAGTCTTCACCGTCGGCTGCCTGGAAGACTCCAGTTTCAGGAACCGTAAAGCCTTTTGCATAAATTCGAAGGGAGGGGGGTTACCCCGAACGAGGGCGCTAAATGAGAGGGGGTAGGAAAAATTTGCGATTTTTGGCCAATAAGTCGCTGTATCTCAGTAACGGTGCGAGATAGGACCAAGGTTACTATTAATCATTAATAGAAAGTCGGTCGATTGGCGCCGAATTCAATAACCTTGAATGATCTTGAACGCCAAAATAGGGATTTTATGGATTTTTTGGCGATTTCGGGTTGCGACACAAGTCTATATCATTCACAAGGTGGCGCCAGGGAACTATCGTTATGCGATCCAGATAGAGAATTTGGTATTTGTATATTAACTTAGCGTGAACACCCCAATTTTCAGCTAAACTACTGAACCGGAACTGCTATAGGCTTTCGCACGTCTCGTGAGCATTTGCTCAATTTTTTGTGAAAGTATACGAGTACAGTGTGAGTTATAGCGTTGCTCAGATAGCGATCAGCATGATGCATAAACAGTGAAACGTGCAGCAAACAGAGTAAACCTTTGAACTCGAAAATCCTATAAGCAGACTGAAACAGTAAGAAAAAGAAAGTAGTATTCGTATAGATAGCTAGTCCGTAGCAGTGGGCGCTCATTCCCTTTACGGCATTATGAGTTAAACTCAAATAATCTGGCATACGATGGAACGAACGGATGGCTGGCTCTGTTGACAGCCAGTACCTTTAACCGACTGGGTTAGTATGCCAGCAGTTTTGGTAACAGGGCCTACTGTTACCAAGAACTCGCCTTAACCGTCGTTTGTAATCATTATGCCTACCAACGAAGGGATGGCCAGGCTGAGTTGGCCCGAGTGGCTTACTTGAACAGCAAGACGGGTTGAGTGGGTCTCCATGGTCGGGATAGCTAAGCTGGAAGACGCTGGTGCAACGCCAAGTCACGCGTGTTTCGCTCGAAATTATTGCACCACTCAGTGACCGACGTACGACGACGATACATGGCGTATACGTATCACGTGACCAACGCGCACCTTGGTCACGTGACCATATAACCCGCCCGGTCACTAGGGTTGTGCTGTCTAAGTTTTTGTTTGATTATTCAGCCAGTAACCTAACGAATACGCCAGTGCCCATTTAGTGAATAAACGATTAAATAAGTAATATAGTTATAACTACTATGCTTCAGCATGATTTAAATATAATACTCGGTATAAAATGTTAGACTCTTAACTTTCTGTTCGGGTCTCACAACTGGTCATTTGCAAGCAGCACTGAGCAAATCGCTAACTTACTGTGTACTCATATCAACTCAGCCTCCTACCCCCAGCAGCGTTGGAAATAAATAGCTTACGGGCTGCAGGGTAAAGGCTGAGTGTGGTGGCTGATTGGGGCTGTGGTATGTTTGCTGGCTTTACCGGGGACTCCAGTGGATGGATATCTGCATAGTGCGCTGTGGTATCATTAGCCTGTGCCAATCAGTTGCCAATTCTGAGACTGCAAAGCGCTTCGGATCAGGAGTCTGAAACACTCAAGCAGCGCTGTGTAGCAAGTGCCTGACCTTTGCCGTCACCTTTCACCTTTTCGAGTAGGCTACTCGTTACTAACAAGGTGGCGTTATAATTTTTAATAGAAGCCATTCCAGAGCTACGGAGCGTCACCTGCTGTATGGGATAACACAGTGCTACCTGCCACCCGACACAGGTGAACGCATCTCGCCTTAACCCCAGCCAGATAGGCCGGTACTCGATTTACCCACCCCGGAGGAATGAAAGGCTGAGTTGACCTAAGCGGCTGGTTACATCCCGAGATGGTTTACCCGACTGCAGACAGTCACCCTTTCAAGTATACTAACCCGGCCCGGCGTTGGTTAACTCTGTTGATCGGACACACACCACCAACCCAAGTTGTTAAGTACTCACTCGAGTAATAAATTACTCGGATGACCCAGCTCTAGTCGTGCGACATGCCTATTGATCGTGGGTTGTCGAGCGCGGCAACTGACATACCGAATTAACTTCCGCGGAGCGTGTCGCTACATGTTTGTACGTACATCCAGACGGACGGACCGGACGGTGTCCATACCGATAATTGACGACTAAAATGCCTTTCCCTTTCCTCTAGTCCCCCGTCACAGTCTTTCCTGTATCTTGCCACGAAGCGGCCCCTTTAATTGCAGAGTTGGGCACCAAATTTGTCGATTCGGAGTATGCATCCAGACAGAGGACGTTTGCTGAATTGCGACGAAATAAGTTCTATCTCCACTTATTTCCATTCGCTGTGAACCAGAAGTCGTAAAACTTAAGGACATATTTTTATCAGCTCTCATTTATCTACTCGGTAGTCACGTAGCCTAACTGTTTTTCCACGCCCGCGATTCGCCTTTAACTGTCGTCAACTCTGTTAATAATT
>Ga0209671_1004090_pt1 | contig 14307 bp, 10 predicted proteins | sample WorMetHERISLAND2_2_FD_187401 | JGI IMG/M metagenome (GOLD analysis project Ga0209671, IMG submission 187401) | Marine gutless worms symbiont microbial communities from Max Planck institute for Marine Microbiology, Germany - Olavius geniculatus... | ecosystem: Host-associated > Annelida >... | reverse complement strand
CCGAGATGGCTTGTCAAGGCAATCGTTCTGTAGTTGCTGCATTCCATAGCACTGCCTTTCTTATGTAGCAGAACTAGAACTGACTTTTTCCATTCTGTTATATTGCGATATTGCGTGACAGACACAAGTAGTTAGCAAAAGAGAAATGTCTTTAGAGCACTTTTAACAACAGTTACTTTAATGACTATAAAAATATCTAAGCTCAGTATTGCAGTTTAAAATAAATTATAGTGCAAACAAGAAGAAGGTAAAATGTTGTTGAAACACAGTATAGTTGACACTAATGACTTCAGCAGGCTAATCTTAGCTATTTCACCACAAACCGTGCTGAAGCTACTGCAAGTAACTAGCTCTCCAGCAAACTAACTGCACGGTGCAACAGTGCATTTCAGGATAACCCTCTAGTCAGCATTCATTGGCGGTTAGTTACCAAAAAATGAGAAAAAGGCTCCAAACTGTGCTGTATACTTCATATTTTATCATCTTTAGGTGACATCAAACTTACCAAGGTACGAGGAAAACAAAGGCATGTCAGCATCGCCAGTAGTAGTGGTCGTTGTCAAGTAGTGAAGAATGTTTGTAAGCAGAAATGGAACATTTAGCACCAGAGTCAATACTATGACAGACAGGCAGGTTACCAGCTGCAGTGTACCACATACAGAAAGACATGCACAATTTTATCTGTGTTAAAGGCATGGCACCGCATAGCGGTAACGCGTTTCATCCAATAACGAAGTTACTCTATGCTGGGCTGGGTTAATACTGTGAAGGGTGACTGCCTGCGGGCAGGTAAACCATCTCAGTATGTAACCAGCTGCCCAGGTCAACTCAGCCTTCCATCCCTCTGGGGTAAGTAAATCGACTACCTGCCTATCTGGCTGGGGTTAAGGCGGGGGCGTTCACCTGTGTCAGGTGGCAGCAATGTTTGAGCGTTGATAACTCAGCAACGGTTACTTGTAGAAAGGTGTCTGATAAGTCCATGTGTGATCCCATATGGCAGGTGACGCTCCGTAGCTCTGAGATGGGCTTCCGTTTAAGAGCTATATCACCACCTTTAACCTTTTAATTATTTACTTTTACTTCATTAGCTTTGTCAGTTGAATGAAACATCAATGTCAGCATAATGACAGGTAAGCTAAAATGTCACAGCAAGACTCTGCTTATTAATTATTCGTAGTCATTTAATTCCATTCCTTTGCTGTTTGAGCGTTAATAACTCAGCGACGGTTACTCCTAGAAAGGTGTGTGATATGTCAAAAGTTTTAGAATGTTGTAGACAAAAAGGGCCGAACTTGCACAGCAAATCATTTAAATATTCTTTGCCTAATTTGCCTAAATCTTCATTACCCCAGAAATTAGGCATTTGCCTGCACTCCCATGTGCCGAGTTCATTAAACTCAAAAACTCACAGTCAAAAAGTCCAGACTTAAATTCTGTGAATTATTCAGCGTAAGGGCACTGCAACAGATAGCATGGTCACAAAATTTCAGTAACTGACCAGCTAAAACGTGTGCTAATCGAATGCTGGGCTCAGCTGATCCTGAACACATCGACTCCAGCGATCAATCAGCTACCTAAAAGACTGATGACACTTATGAATGCAAAATGTGTTAATGATTGTTGATATTTCGCTGTATGCTGAATAAAAATCAATTTAAATTCATGCGTTACTGCCAATTTAGCATAATTTTAGGGGTGGAACAGATTAGTGTAAATCAAGCAAAGAATATTTAAATGCTGAAACATGCAAGTTGTACACTTCTTCTGTACACAATTTTGAAACTTTTGGCATATTACGTGCCTTTCCATCAATAAATATCGCTAAGTTATAAAAGCTCAAAAGTCCATGTTAAATCGATGTGTTACAGTCAAATTTGACAGAATTTCCGGGGTGACGAATATTTATGCAAATTAGATAAAGAATATTCAAATGCTTCACTATGCAAATTTGTCGTTTATTCTCCACAGCATTCTGAAACTTTTGATGTATCACACATCTTTCTAACACTAACCATCGCTGAGTTATCAACGCTCAAACAGGTCCGGTTTTTTTGGCCCACCCTGTACAATGTACAGTGGCATATACAATACAGCTCACAAAAAACCATGGTGGTACAACATGAAATATGAAACTACGTTAGAATACTAAGAACATGCAGATAGTCTCGCAATGTGTCCATGGGTTAGTAGCTGTCTTTGTGTTACATTCTTATAAGGAAATCATCACATAATTGAGTTGTTTTAAAAATTACACAAAATTTAAGCTAATGCTCACGAGATATGCGAAAGCCTACAGCAGTTCCGGTTCAGTAGTTTAGCTGAAAATTGGAGTGTTCACGCTAAGTTAATAGACAAATACCAAATTCTCTATCTGGATCGCATAACGACCGTAGCGTGGTGCAACCTTGTAAATAATATAAACTTGTGTCGCAGCCTGAAATCGCCAAAAAATCCAAAAAACCCCTTTTGGCGTTCAAAGGTCATTCAAGGTCATTGAATTCAGCGCCAATCGAAAGCCAGTGTACGACTTCCTATTAGTGATTAATAGTAACCTAGGCCCTATCTCGCACCGTTACTGAGATACAGCGACTTATTGGCCAAAAATCGCAAATTTTGCCCACGCCCCCTCATTTAGCGCCCTCGTTTGGGGTGACCCCCTTCGAATTTATGGAAAAGCTTTACGGTTCCTGAAACTAGAGTCTTCCGGGCAGGCGAGAGTGAAAATTTGGTAATTCTAGCTTGCATCGTTTTTGACTGATCCACCTATGTGACGGACAGACAAACAGACAGACAGACAAAATTGCGATGGCTAAGATGCGCTGAAAGCAGTAGCTGCTTTCGCGCATAAAAATTCTATTGTACAGATTCACAAACCTGTCTAGTGTCCATCATGTTTCGTTCTTCGTAGACCATAAAGTTCAGCAGAGAGATGACTAGCGACATTGTTGCCATGAAATCATAAAGATTAACCAACACATCAGCGGAATGTGAAGTCGAAGCACCATAGAGTCGACAGACAGCAGAGATAAATGACGACACGTGGAGTGAACATAGAATTATGCTCGGTCGACGCGGCAACGTGATTGAATGGTACAGCCTGGACACACATGCATTATGTTGTTATGTTACCTTATGTTTACTTACATAAACTATCGTTACATGTGAAACAGATGAAATCTTTAGAAATGTTTTGGGCTTTGTTCCAAAAATGTCTCTAGGATAAAACACCTGTTTGGCAATTTTAGCACATGTGCACACAGCTTGAACATAGTTAGTGTTTACATTACAGCTGTCAAATTAACGTGTTAATGTAACACATTAACGTGTTAATAAATTAACGTGCATCAAAACAAAAAAATCTGAGCTAATGCTACACTAGCTCTAGTGCGTAAAAAATAAAAGCACATTTGTAAAAAAGCTACATTTACTAAATTCTGTGAAGCAGGAGTTCCAATATTCTGTCAAACTGCTGTTATTTGACGATCGAATGAATTCAAGTAATTAAACTGTTGCTGCCGTTCCATCACTACTGCAAATAATAATAACATTCAGATGACATGCATCAGGGTGCGATTTGGTCCTTCGTTTTCCAGATATTGCAATTTCCAGTCATTGTTTTTTCATGGTCCATAATTTTCAGGTTCTGCAAATTCGGTGCTCTGGCAATATTAATTTTGCGTTATTAACGTGTCAGCACGTGCGTTAAAAAAATGAATGCTTTGACAGCTCAAGTTTTCATGTGAAATAAAAAGTTTTCTACAAGTCTCAAAGCTTTCCAGTGCTATAAGCCGTGGATGCAGCCTAATTATGTTAAGACATTTTTTAGCATAATTAGGCTGTTAGATGGCTACAGCAACAAGTGGCTGTTAGATAAAAGATAAAACATAAAGCATTAACTACAACTACCACATACTTGATAGTACGATTGTCCAATTCACACCTGCATACTGGCATTACTACAGCTGCTGCTACTACCACAACAACTAGAACTATTACTACTACTACTACTACTACTACTACTACAGACCTTAGTGACATATAGCAGTAGAGAATTGTTGACACTAGGACCGGAACTATTGACATAAGCTGGGCAGCAAGTAACAGTGATGAAGATGTTATAAACACTACAAAATGAACAATGATATATATATGCACACTGTAAGTTTATAACAGAACAACACCATGATTTATTAAACAACAAACAGCATACATATGAATTCATTTCTTATGCTACCAGAGTGAGGTCAAATCAGAAAAATTTGCAAACTGCAGAAACGTTTAACTTGTGAAATGTGGCCAAAGATGGATTGCGTGCTCAAGGTCAAAGATGAGCAAAGTCCGAAACTTCCAACCACGTCCTAAAATACTACTAGTAAGCAATTTACAATGCAAGTATTCGGATGCAGTTATATCCATCATTTGTGATTATGGAGAATTGTAGGGAGGTCCGATTTGGCAGAACCAAGAATGTTTTACACTGCACTAACAAAAAATGCTGCTGCTGCCAAAGAGAGATAACAACAACATCATAGGCTAATAAAAATATGAAAATACACTGATACTACTAAAGAATACTGTTTAACTGGACAATTTTTGAGACTTATTCTACATTAGGTAAAATTCCGAAAAGCAAACTTCTGGAAATTGTACAAATAGCACTTTCAATGCTCTTCATGTCAAACTAGTGTGCTGTTTCTGGTTTGTAAATGACCATGATCAGTTAACTAAGCTAGTAACTAGCTCTAGTCATTGATCAAATTCTGGTTGACTTCTAATGGGCTAATTCTGCCAATCATCATCAAAAATTCATACCGACAGACTGCAGCAGTAGACAGAAGCCTAGTACATCTGATGACCAATAGATGGCGGCATAGATAGCAACAATACACAGCATAGAGTTGACGAGGATCAGAAATGATGCAGAGAACATAGATACAAACTCGGGCAAGAGGTAATAACTAAAGAATACTGTGAAGGAAAGTTTCATACTGTTTAACAGTGCGAGACACTAAGAGTTACATATCTCGTTAAAAAGCTGGATCAATTCTATAAGACAAGGAAGTACTGGTTTTAAAGTTGCCACTAGAGTGCATTTATTTATTTATTAACTTACTCAGCACTGACACTGACAAAACATATAACAGTTAGGCTAGTCAAACAGACAAGGGCAAACACGATGACAGCCAAAGATAAAACTTTAGACTCCATGAGGAGCACAAACTACTACCTTAGTCAACACAATATTTTAGATAGTTAGCCAAATCAATACGTTTTGGAGAAGCCTTAAACCTAACCCAGAAAAGAAAAGTCAATATCAACTGGCAGTCTGTTCCATGTGACATTGTGCTTAACTGTGCTATAGAAATAGCCGTAATGAACTAAACTGAACAGTGTCCCCTAATGTTAAGTGCCCGACCTTCGAAAACACATACTGGCACATTTGTTACACCTGCACTAAGCAATGTTCACACCAATTTTAGGTTTCCTGCACTCTTTTGTTTTCAAGTTCAAAACCCATATGGGACAGAGAGATTAACAAACAAAACCACTGCACATAAATAAATAAACAAGAACTACAACTTTCACTTCTTTGGCTTAACTGGCAAAATTTTTTCTGAACTGCTCGTAAAAGCTCAGTCCCCAACACTAATCTTTTGTGTACTGCTGACATTGAGACCCATGCATGCCTTTCCAGCACCAAAACCACTTCGCAACAAGCACTGAATAGCAAATCGATGAATGGAATAAAAATAATAATAAAGTTTAACTGTGTAACACAGAGGATACTCCAGTTGCCACGGTAACTGGTAGAACAGCAGAAGACAGACAGCAGATAAGAGCGCCAGGCTTGCATGGGTTAAAACCTGCATACACCAAGCTTACATGGGTTATCAACTGTGCACACCAACAAGAGAAAACACGTACTGGTAGCAGTTAGAAACGCCGAGCATAGATGGGTTAACACCTGCACAGAATAAATGGGGTCGAAGGGGACAACTTGAGGACAAAAATCGTGGCCTTGCCCTCAATGCCTTTTTGTCACTATTCTTGAAGGATTCACTAAAACTATGTTGACTTTTTCCTGTTTTGACCATTATAACAAGTCTGGAAGTAAATGGTCTGAAACACTGAAACTATGTTTTTTTGAGTTTTTTATGGCTCACTACAGTTTGAATAAGATTGATCTGAAATTCACAAAAGCAATGATAGAAAAAAACAAGCACCTTGCTTTTCCTTAGCAACGCCAGTATAAGGCTAATGTAAACAACGACAACGACTGGTATCCATGGCAACAGAGTTGACTGGATGTCATGGCAACCAAGCAATGGACCAATCAGAGCAAGTGCCGCTACAGCTGATGACCAACGAACTATCAGCAGAGTCCTTTGGGGAATTCCTTCAACGAATCAACACAGCAACTAATACAAGTTTCAGTTTCACTTTGTCAACATAATAGTTCAATACTGAGCCTGGTTAGATTGGTTCACCCAATATACAAAATCGACCTTTACATCAACCATAAATGGCTACATTTCGACAACTGTTGAAAAACTGATCTCTTCGCAAAATCGTACCTTGCCTATCCCCTAGACAATAACCAACCTTTTAATAGTAAATTTAACAAGAGTCCAATAGTAACCCAAAATAATACCGAAAATTTGTCAATGCCTGTACAAAACTGCCATTAAAAATAAACCAGTATACTCAAGATATTCTGCAAAGCTTACACGTACTATAAACGAAGGGAAGAAACTAAAATCAAAACAAATATAGGAAATCATTTAGCACAGAATTTTTATGGAGCATATAGCTTTCTCATCAGCCAATCACCACTAGTAAAACACTTGGCATAATGTGCAACAGTTAAGATACAGTATTTTTTTATCAAATTATAATGAACACATGCCCTGGTTTTTGTGACAAATTAATCTTTTAATTGTTGCAAGGTAGTGCAAAACCAGTGTTAAGGAGAGATGAAAATATAACACCAGTTTTGTTGAAAATCTAATTCATTCTCTAACGGTGCAACAAATGTGAAAATAGGTCAACATTTGGTAAAGATATCACCGATTATGTAATTTCCTGTTTTTATGGCACACAGCAATGAAGCTTAAATTGAACAAATCGAATGCACACTGATGTACCTACCAGTCCGTTCAATGAAAAGTCTAAGATGTAAAAAGCTGGCGAGAAACACTGATGAAGATGTGATAAACAACAGCTCCACCTACAAGTAATCACAGGCACTCTCGTAACTAGTACAAATATGACAAAAAGTACTACTATGATGACAACAACAACTACTACTAATATTTGCCATGTCATGACATGATAGAAATTGTCAGTGTTACTACTCATACTATCACTGCTACTACTATGCCAATGACAAGGATAACAACAACTACAACTATCGACACTACACTGTGAGGCATAAGAAACACATCAATTTTTTTACCATAACTTGAAGAAAGGTTATCCAATTTTAATAATTTTTGGTACACATATTCATGACACAATTGGCCATCAAATGGCCGTTCAGTTTCCCACCTCACCCAACCTCTGCTTGTGCACTATCTGGGAAAAACAGAACAGACAAAATATGCATTAAAATCAATAAAAAAACTTTATAAAATGTCATCTTTCCGGATATGTGGCCAACAACAGCCAATCAATTATAAGGTTTGACTGTTGTACAGCAGCACATCTATTAAATAGACCTAACATTCAGGAATACTGATGAATTCAAGAAGTGACTAGTGAAGGCTGGATTGGACTGGAGCAGAACATTATCGATACTACTATCAACGAACGGAGAAAGTGTATCTGAGCCAAACCCATGTTCACGGGCCAATATTTCAAACATTTTTGTAAGCAGTTAAAAATGGACAAATAGATGAACCATTAGCTAAAACGATAAAAATACAAACAAAATGTGTCTTTTGTGTGTTGTTTTGACTAAGCAATAATACCAAAGTGGTCAAAAATGCAATATTTTGTTCGTTTTCTCTTCCCAAGTAATGCAGAAACAGACAATGGGTGAGGTGGGAAACTAAACAGTCATTTAATGGCCAGTTGTATCAGGAATATTCATATCAAAACTTATTAAAATTGGATCACTTTTCTTCAAGTTATGATAAAAAAATTTTGGTGTGTTTTATGCCTCACAGTGTACTACTACAACTACTACTACCTGTCTGCTAAGTAGACTCACCAGTGCAGTCAGAGACAGGAGAGCTGACCAGGCAATAGACGCTTGTAGCACAACAACAATTAGTGGTCCAGCGATGACGTACACTGTAGCAACCATAGCAGTACTGAGTGGGCTCAGCACGAGGCCTTCAGAGTCCCACACGGCAAGACTGCCCTGGGCGTGAGGCCGTACAAATGATGACGACACTGGTGTGAGATAGACTTGTAATACTATGAACCTAGCCACAACAACATCTCTATCAGGCCTACTACTATCTTTACTCCTTGGCGTGGTGGCATAATGGTAGAGCAGAGCAGTGTTTTTCAACCTTTTTGCTGCCGCGGAACCCTGAACAAGCGTGAAGGTCACTCACGGAACCCCATGCGTTGATCCATGCGTCCAGCGACGTATGCCAGGATGAAGCTACAGGGTGTTTACAGACTCATTTTTCTAGCAGAGCAGAGCCCCTGTGAGGACGACAAAGCAAGCAAAGATGACTAATATTAAATTTGACCACATTAGCAAGTAGCAGTACGTTATTGTATTTAACGTAACACGACGGGTGAAACAGTCGTCGACGGCTGCTTAGCCCCCGCCATACCAACTGAAAAAATTTATCATGTGGACGTCCTCGTTAAAGATACGTGTCTTTTTAATTTTGCTTAGCACAGTGTTTAAAAAATTGAATTCATTAAGTAAATGGTTAAACGATTTTGTAACCATAGGCCTAACCTTAATCAATGCATTTTTTTTCTTTTCCTCATCTTTATTTGCAATAATGCACTTATCCTCGGAGTTGGATAGCCTAATGTGGTGCATAGAAAGCCTATGCTCCTAAAAATGCAAATATGCCAAGACTATTAACAGCGAAAATAATTTAACAGAGTTGGTCTATGCAAAAATTAACGCGTAGAAACGCAATTTCGAACAAAATATTTCATGATGAGTATTTCTCTGACATTGTTTGGCGAGATTTCGCACGCTGGCTTATTTTTTTTACTGGTCTTGGCAGATGCTCGCAGAACCCTGGGGTTCCGCGGAACCCCGGTTGAAAATCACTGTGGTAGAGTGTCAGACTTGTGATCAAAAGGTTGCTGGTTCAACTCCCAGTCAGGTCAAATGTGACGGTCTGTGGGCAAGTAAACCATCTTGGTACATAACCAACACCATGGTCAACTCAGCCTGTCATCCTTCCGGGGTAGGTAAATTGAGTATGTGTAGTGCCTGCCTGGCTAAGGTTATGGCAAGGTGCATGCACCTGTGTCGAGAGGCAGATGACACTGTGAAATTCCATATGGCAGGTGATGCTTCACAGCTCTGTGGTGGGTTTCCTATGAAAAGCTATATCATTTAACCATTCAACAAAAATACAGTGACTCAAAAACCAAGACATCACATGACCCAACTGTTGACACCTCGTTTCACTTTTAACTATATTTGCAAACAAAGTCCAGAAAGTTGTAAGCAAAAATTGTGCTGAATTCGGTCATTCCACCATCCGAATTTTAGCAGGAGGGCCACAAATTTTGGGACCTAGCTTCTAAAACTACTCCCATTTCTGATCATTTTGCAAACCATTGTGGCCATCAGGCAAGAGGCCAAAACGTGTTGAAAAAGAAATAAACACAGAAGCAAATCAAAACTACATACATGTAAAAGTGGCCATAAGAAAATGTGTAACATACCCTAGTATCGTGAAGACATAGGGTGACACCATCACACTAGTCATTACAGAGATGATCCACGTTAGCTGAACTACAAATACGACTGGATAGATTGAGAATAGGCTCGTCTCTATTGCCTGTACATAACAAAGCAACATTTCATCAAGCTAAGTGCAGCAGTTCATGAGTTATTGTGTTGAAAAGGAAAAAAACAAACTCAGCTGAAAAATACTGCTGTTACTACCATGGACAGTAACAAATTTCACAAACAAAGACTGAAGCCATGATCACATAGACATTAAACAGTCTGGGTTTTGGTTTACCAGTGAATGCTTTGCGAATAAAACAACATTATTTCACTACATCGCTAATAATTTTATTACTAGCACATCCCCAGCAGTGAACAATTCAACAATGGTGTAAGCTCTAACAGCATAGGTTGTATAAATGAAATTGATGCTATTTATGTGTAGTTTACTACACAGATAACTCGTACTTGAATCAAATTTTACTATCAATGTGAACAGCCACCGTTGAAATACATGCAAACTCATGTTTGCCGAAACCTGCACCTGGACTTGCACTCAAATCTATGCAAATGTGGCCTAATCAGTTTTGGCAACGTCATACAAAACGTAGCAGACTAGTAGCTAGTAGAACAAAAAATCTCAAAGAAATAGAAAAAATAGATTAAAAAGTCTAAATAAATAATTTTAAAATGACAGGCTATTTGGCTCTGATACTATGCAATGGCTTTTCCAATGTATATCTATGGACTCTAAGCCTGCGATGATTAATGATGGTGATGAGAACTGACCAGTAGAAGTTCTTTGTCTCGAAATCTGAAATGCTGAAAAAGCAGTGTGACCCATCCGCCGGTGAGCAGGGTATAGAGATTGAGAGCCAGAACAATCACCACATTCAACAATGACTTCCTAGCACATTAACACGTGCTCACACAATTACAACAACAACTGCTACAACTGCAGTACTAGCAGTAGTAGTAATAATAGCAGCAGCAGCAGCAGCAAAAGTCAAAGTCACAGAAGCAGACTTCCAGATTTTTTGTGTACAACAGCAATACGCAGCATCTATGTCCAAGTGCACAATTCCATATGTCCATCTGTCTGTCTGTCACATGAGCAGATCAGTCAGAAACGAAGCAAGATAAAACCACGTTATCTTCGCTGTGGGCTGCCACAATGACTCTGTTACACAATCAAACTAGAAATTTGGGGCAAAGACCAATGTAAGTCCGCCCAATGCCATAAGTCCAATTGGGGAAAAAATTTAGGGGGTGAAAATTTCCCTGGCAGCAAAGTCACGCGACCTAAACTTCAGTGCATTAGCATATGCAGAAAGTGCATTGTCAACTTAGGGTCGGTAAACACGAGCTGCGTAATCTCTGACGTTGATGGACCAAAGTTCTACTAATTCTTTTTGTTCAATGCAGGAAGGATATTAGTTGATAACGCCATTTTTTGCTTGTCGATATATCTATCAGTTCTAGAGATATTAGTGCTCAAAAGTCAAAAGTTGGCATAAATCGCACCAAGTTTTGGACGTTTTTTGGCCTCCCAAATTTAAAGGGAGCGGTGCCCCCCCAAATTTCACGGCAATTGACTGACAAAGCCTGGAGATCTTGTGGCAAAAAATAAATGCTAGCAAAATATAAGTCCGCTCTGAAAACTCTCATTTCGAGGCGGACTGAAAAAAGAAAAAAGTAAAAAAATTAATACCACTAATATTACTACATTTTCTACGGAAAACAGTTCGGAGACATCCTGGAAAGCCGCACTGACCAGATGAGAGGAAGAACAGAGTAAACGACCGTCAGTTGAATGATTATAAACAGCACAAAATATACCACCAATGCTCTGCAATGACAGCAATAACAATAAGTATTTAACAACTAATAACACTGGCCCAGTGCCACCATCCACCTAACTATACTGTGAGTCAGAAAAAAACTGTGCCACTTTTATATTGTTAATATCTTCGCCAAATGTTAACCGATTTTCCAAATTCATTTACTGATGTATTCCGTGGACAATTAGCAATAAAGTAGTTACTAAATATCCCACCACACTTTAACTGTGTCGCTACACCACCATGTAAAACACAGAGTTTACAAAATCACTAAAATCACAGATTTGGAAATCAAAGATCTCTCTCCACACGAAGTTGAAGCTGTACAATACTTGCATCCTACCTATTTTCCTCTATGGCTCTGAGTGCTGGGCAGTTACTAAGAATGATGTGCGCAAGATCGATGCACTTGATCAGTGGTGTCTGAGAATGCTGCTAGGAATCAATTGGCAACAGCATGTGCGCAACGACAAAGTCAGAAGGTTAACCAAGCAACCCCATCTCTCAGCCATAGTCCAGTCAAGGCGCCTGTCCCTGTTCAGACACATTGCACAAATGCCTGATGAAACAGATGCAAAACAGATCTTAACAGCTTCCCCTGCAGGAAACTGGAGGAGACCACTGGGACGTCCTCGTTTTACATGGATGAAAACCATTCAGCAGGATCTGAAATCCAGCGACCTCAGCATGGACGACGCAGTTGACCTGGCGCAGAACCATCCACTCTGGAGATTGATGTCTACGTTCGGCGCTACGCACTCTTAGTGGTGCTTGCCAGAAATGATGATGATTATGATGATTACATAGGCGAAAAAATTATCTTTTGAAACATTTTTTACTAATTTTTAAAAAAATTATCTTTCGAAACATTTTTTACTAATTTTTTGTTCAAAAATTAAATTATGTTTAGTTTCAGATACATTTTTTGACGTTTGTGAGCAAAAGCAGTCGACATTATTGTAAATAATCATTTTTAATGCAGTCACGATATGCTGGTACTGTAAAGTGCCATTTTGCTATGGAGATAAGGTTTTGGTTATGAGCGTGTACCCGTTTGAAAAATACAGCTTACGGAGGATACTGGTGAAATTTTTGAACACAAACTGCAAGAGGAAAAGACTGGCACTTTACAAACAAAGATCTGGAAAACAGCAAAGACCAATGAAAGGCATGAGAGCGGCATACCAAAACTTGCATGCACTGAAGAGAACGTAACAACTGTGGATGAACTGGTAAGCCCATGAAAGCAAAAAGCCAGAAACAAACACACCGTTCAACACGCCAGATATCCAAAGAAACAGATCTAGCACAGTGTAGCATCGTACAGATCATTCACTGTGTTTTTTGTCTGAAGTGTTTTTCATTTACCAGCATGCTTGCTGCCTATTATTGTCATTTTTTGTACATTTATATTTCACAAGGTAGTGTAGCAACACCGTTAAGGTGTGGTGAGATAGTCAATAACCACTTTATTGCTAATTGTACACGAAATGTACAAGTGAAAAAACTTTGAAAATCCATTAACATTTGGCAAAGATATGAACAATAAAAAAGTGGCACAGTTTTTTTGACTCACAGTGTATATGTACTCACCACTGCATTATACAATTCAAACCAAATCCTGAATTTTCATTTTCATTCCAACAAGTGTTCTCAGACTGATTTACAGTTCTTTTTTTATTTCACATTTCATACAATCAGCTTTTCTGAGTCATCATTTCATCTCTAACCTTGTACTTTATCTCAAGCTAGTAAACCACTGAATAAGTTGACAAATTCATCAGAATACAACCTTTATATTCAATGTTATTGTGGACGTTTCGGCAACCACTGCTGCCTTCGTCGAAACGACTGTCCACCATGTGTTGCTGTGGCGGACAGTAAGTACTCATAGATATGCGAAAGTTGGTAGAACCCCTCGTCTCGGTTCATCAATTTGTCTTGTTCTTTCTTGTTCTTGTTCTTGTTTTTTGTTAACTTATTAAGTTATGTTTCAACCTATGAGTCTTTTCAAAGATAGTAAACCACTGGTTTTTTGATTCATTGTTTGACTGAATGACTGACTGATATCTATCTACAGTAACATACTTAAACGTAAAAATAATGCTGGTAAGTAACTACACTGGAGCTTTATTCAGTAATACAACAACTGTCAATGAATGATATTATAACTCACTTTTGTCGGTTGCCATTGTTGTACAGCAAATAGACAAGCAGAGTACCAATGGTAATAATGCTTAACAACCTGGACACGTACAAATTAGTTAGCAACATTGTAAACCATACAAATAAAACAAAACTGTTGAACCTAAGGCAAAGCTAAAGTTGTGGCATACTGTGATATTTACAGAATGTTCCAAAATAAACAACTCAAAGTGTACGTAGGGACCAACTAAATTCACGATTTCACGGCCGTGACATTTTCCGTGAAATTGGCCTACTTCCGTGAAAAATGCTGATTTCCATGAAATCCGTGATTTTTCGTGAATTTTAGCGCTTTTAGTTTAATTTATGACAATTCCAGAGTTTTATCAGCAGCTTTTGTACGAATGTTGCTGTTTGCCACGTGTCGCACTTTAGCAC